>Ga0209670_100128_pt1 | contig 47751 bp, 44 predicted proteins | sample PerSpoBPS_BMetaG_FD_184741 | JGI IMG/M metagenome (GOLD analysis project Ga0209670, IMG submission 184741) | Thermal spring microbial communities from Yellowstone National Park, Wyoming, USA - Perpetual Spouter B (PS_B) MetaG (SPAdes) (version 3) | ecosystem: Environmental > Aquatic > Thermal...
ATTAAACGCGCATTGGATCGTTCTTGGAGGCTCAAGGACACCGCCGAAAAGATGGCAATGGCAGGGCAAACGGAATGGGCAAATCAAGCCTTCCAACTCGCCCTTCAAGCCGCCCAGAAGATTGAAGACGCAGAGGTTCGTTCTGAGGCGCTTGCTGAAATCGCCAAAGCGATGGCGAAGGCGAGGCAAATGAAATGGGCTAACCAAGCCTTCCAACTCGCCCTTCAAGCCGCCCAGGAGATTAAAGACGCATCGTATCGTTCTTTGAGGCTTGTTGAAATCGCCGTCGCGATGGCGGAAGCGGGTCAAACGGAATGGGCAAATCAAGCCTTCCAACTCGCCCTTCAAGCTGCCCAAAGGTAATCGCCGCCGCAATGGCGAAGTCGGGGCAACTTGATCGTGCCGTTGAAGTGGCGGAAACGATTGATGACCCTGTTAGGCGCCTTCATGCGCTTGCAGCCATCATGGTGGCGAAGCGAGGTGAGGGAAATCAGGAGGCGGCGGCTAAGTGACCGCCGGTGGCGTAAAGGAGGATGTGCTCTTCGGGGGCGGTGGGGGGAAATTCGGCGACGATGTGCCCTTGATGCATGACGAGGAGGCGGTCGGCAAGCGCCAACACTTCGGGCAACTCCGACGAGGCAAACAGGACGCTGACTCCTTCTTCGTGGGCGAGGCGACGGAGAAAGCGATGCAACTCCGCCCGCGCCCCGACATCCACGCCCCGCGTCGGTTCGTCCAACAGCAGCAATTTCGGCTTGACCAACAGCCATCGGCTCAACAACACTTTTTGCTGGTTGCCCCCCGACAGGTTGACGACGGGCATGAAAGGCATCGGCGGTTGGATGTTCAACCGCTCGTAAGCGCTCCAGATGGCTTGCTCTTCCTGCCGTCGCCGCACCCATTGGAAGCGGGAGAAGAAAGGCAAGGCAGCGAGGGAGATGTTGTGTCCTGCCGTCATCGTCAAAATCAGTCCCGTCGTCTTTCGGTCTTCGGTGACCAAGCCGACGCCGGCTTTGATAGCGTCCATCGGTGAACGGAAGCGGACGGGTTGACCATCTAACCGCACTTCTCCGCTGACGACGATGCCCGGCGGCGCTCCGAAAAGGGTCAGCAAAAGTTCCGATCGCCCTGCCCCCAGCAACCCGAAGATGCCAACGATTTCGCCCCGACGCACTGTCAGCGTCACGGCATTTAGCAACCGCTTTTGCGGGTTGGCAGCGTCCACCAAAGTCAAGTCCCGCACTTCCAAGACGGCGGGCGTGGCAGAGACGCTGACTTGTTCGGCGACTTCTTCTTCCATCTCCCGCCCCACCATCATTGCCACGACGGTTTTCGGTTCGGTCTCGGCGACGCGCACCGTCCCGACTTTCCGCCCGTCCCGCAAGACGGTGATGCGGTCGCAAATGGTGAACACTTCCCGCAACCGATGCGACACATACAACACCGTCGTCCCGCCTTCTTTGAGGCGGCGGATGATGTCGTAAAGTTTCTGCGTCTCCGCTTCCGTCAAGGCGGAGGTCGGTTCGTCCATGATGAGGATGCGGGCGTTTTGGGAGAGGGCTTTGGCGATTTCCACGAGTTGCTGCTTGCCGACGGGCAACTCCCGCACTTTTGCCTCGGGGTCAATGGTCTTGTCTAACGCTGCCAACGCTTTCGCCGCTTCCTCGCGCATCCGCCGAAAATCCACCAAGCCCCACTTGGTCGGTTCGCGCCCCAAAAAGATGTTTTCGGCGACGGTCATGTCGGGGACGAGGTTGAGTTCCTGATAGATGACGGCGATACCCGCTGTCAACGCATCTTTGGGCGAACGGATGGAAACGGGCATACCGTCCAACAAAATCTCGCCTTCGTAGTCGCTGTAGGCGCCGCCGAGGATTTTCATCAGCGTGGATTTGCCTGCCCCATTTTGACCGACGACGGCGTGCACTTCGCCCCGCTCGGCGCTGAAGTCCACCCTGTCCAGCGCCAAGACGCCGGGAAAGCGCTTGGTGATTTGGCGCATCTCCAAAAACGCCATCGCCGTCACTCCTTCCCGCCATCGCTCTCTTTGATGAGGCGCTGAATGGAAAGGGCTTTGCCCGTTTCCGCATCGGCTTCAATAAGCACGGCGCAAAGCCATGCCCGCCCCGACGCCACTTCAAAACGGGACGGCAGTTTCGTCGTGAAGTGATACAGCACTTCGTTGACCCGCATCCCGATGACGCTATGGATAGCGCCTGTCATCCCGACATCGGTGATGAAGGCGGTGCCGCTTGGCAAAAGGCGTTCGTCGGCGGTTTGGACATGGGTGTGGGTGCCGATGACGGCGGTCACTCGCCCGTCGGCGTAGAAAGCGAAGGCTTGTTTTTCGCTGGTCGCTTCGGCGTGGAAGTCCACGATGACCAGCGGTGTTTTGGGGTGCAACTGCTCCAACACGGCATCTAAGGTGCGGAAGGGGCAATCCAAAATCGGCTTCATGAAGACTTGCCCCATCAGGTTGATGACGGCGATGTGTCCTTTCCCGCCTTTCAGCGGGGCGACGAACCAGCCACAGCCGGGCGCGTCGGGCGGGAAATTGGCGGGGCGCAGGATGCGGTTTTCGCGGGTCAGCAATTGCAGGGCTTCCTTTTGCTGCCAGACATGGTTGCCCGTCGTGAGGCAATCAACGCCCGCCTCAAACAACTCCTTTGCCGTCGCTTCGGTGATGCCCATCCCGCCGGCAGCGTTCTCCCCGTTGGCGATGACGAAGTCCAGCGCCAGTTCCTTGCGCAAAACGGGAAGCCACTCCTTGACAGTTCGTCGTCCCGTCCGCCCGACGACATCGCCGACGAACAAAATCCGCACCGTTTCCGCCACGCAGGAAAACTCCTTTCGGTCGCTGAGATTGGTTCGGTCAAAATTTTGCGCCATGCGTTAGCCCATCGGCGGTTGAAGCGGCTGTCAACTACCATTTGGGGACGCAGGCAGCGAAAGGCGGAAGTTGTCTGGCAGGCAAGCATTTCAAGTCGGATGGGAGACCCTTTCTTTGCGTCGCTCCCTTCGCCATTCGCGCAAGATGGGCAAGATGGAGAGGAAGACGACGATGGCGATGACGAGATGCAAATAGCGGTCAATGTGGGGGATGGCGCGCCCCAGAAAGTAGCCTGTCAAGGTCGTGCTTAACACCCAAACGACGCCGCCGACGATGTTGTAGGTGACGAAAGTGCGATAGTTCATGCGGGCGGCGCCAGCGACGGCGGGGGCGAAGGTGCGGACGATGGGGACAAAGCGCGCCAGCACAATCGTTTTGGCGCCGTGCTTTTCGTAGAAGGCGTGGGCGCGCTCAAGGTGGGGGCGGAAGCGCTCGTAACGGCTCATCAGCGCCACGCCCGCCCGATAGCCGATGGCGTAGTTCACTTGGTCGCCGATGATGGCAGCGAGGATGGTCAACGGGATCAGCCAACGCAAGTCCAAGTAGCCTGCCGCCGCCATGATGCCCGCCGTCACCAAAAGGGAGTCGCCGGGCAAAAAGAAGCCGATGAACAAGCCCGTCTCAATGAAGACAATGGTGACGATGCCCGTCAGCCCGCCCCACCGAATCAGCGCCTCCACATCCGTCAGCCAACGCAACCATTCGCCCAACGAGAGACCCTCCTTCCGTGAAACGGCAGCGAATGGCGAATGGCGAGTAGCGAATGGTCAAACGGCAGCGAATAGCGAATAGTGCGGTGGCGAGGGGCGAATGGTCAACTATCGGTTCTTTGTTGCCCTTTGCCACTCCCTACTCGCTACGCCTTGATTTTGGCGCAAGTTGCCGCTTCGCACCCTTTTGCCCACCTCGTCAAGGGGCATGCTAAACTTGAGGACGCATCGGCTTGCGAGTCTTTCCCACGACGAGGTGATGCGCCATGCGACTGTTTGGCTTCCTTTTGGCGGCGCTTTTGCTGACACTGGCAGGATGTCGGAAACCTGAAGCCGATGTCATCAAAATCGGGCACTTTGCGTCCATGACGGGACCGACAGCCACTTTCGGTCAATCCACCGACAAAGGCATCCGCTTGGCGATGGACGAAATCAACCGTCAAGGTGGCGTGTTGGGCAAAAAGATTGTCATCATCACCGAAGACGATGCAGGCAAGACGGAGGAAGCCGCTGCCGCCGTCCAGAAACTCATCACCCGCGACCGCGTCGTCGCCATCTTGGGTGAAGTCGCCAGTTCCCGCAGCATCGTCGGGGGCAACATTTGCGAGGCGCGAGGCATCCCGATGATCAGCCCCTCGTCCACCAACCCGAAGGTGACGCAGGGGAAAAAGTGGGTCTTCCGCATCTGCTTCACCGACGACTTTCAGGGGGCGGCGATGGCGCGCTTTTGCTACGAGAACCTGAAAGCCCGAAGGGCAGCCATCCTGAAAGACCGCAAAAACGAATACAGCGTCGGGTTGGCGGAGTTCTTCGCCAAGACCTTTGAGCAACTGGGCGGGCGCATCGTCGCCCACGAAAACTATCAGGAAGGCGATGTGGACTTCAAGCCTCAACTGGCGAAGATCAAGGCTGCCAATCCCGATGTGCTGTTCGTGCCCGGCTACTACACCGAATGTGGGTTGATTTTGAAGCAGGTTCGGCGCGACTTGGGCATGGACTTGCCCGTGACAGGGGGCGACGGTTGGGACTCCGCCAGCCTCATTCAGGAAATTCGGGGCGACTTGGAAGGGAAGGGCGTCCACTTCGGCAACCACTTCTCGCCTTATGAGCAACGCCCCGAAGTGCAGGAGTTCGTCAAGAAGTTCAAGGAGCGTTACGGCGAGTTGCCCGATGCGATGGCGGCGTTGGGCTACGATGCGGCGCGCATCCTTGCCGATGCCATCAAGCGGGCGGGGAGCGTTGAACCCGCCAAAATCCGCGATGCCATTGAGCAGACGAAAGACTTTCCTGGCGTGACGGGGCGCATCACCATTGACGAGAACCATAACGCCCGCAAACCTTTGCTGGTCTTGCAAATCAAGGACGGCAAGACAAAAGTCGTCGCCACCATCCCACCGATGGAAACGACGCAACCTGCCTTGTTCAGGGGCACAAGCCCGTTACGGTGATGGCGACATGGATGTCACGCAAGCGTTGCAACTGTTGGTGTTGGGCATTGCGTTGGGCGGCATCTACGCCCTCATCGCACTGGGCTATTCCATGGTCTACGGCGTCCTTCGTCTCATCAACTTTGCCCACGGCGACTTGATCATGGTCGGGGCGTTCCTCGGTTACTTCGTCGCCAAGTCGCCAATGGCGGAAGGGTTGCCGTTGCCAGTGCGGTTTGCGTCGGTGTTCGCCAGCGCCATGTTGGGGTGTGCGATGTTGGGCGTGTTGATTGAGCGGTGCGCTTATCGCCCCATCCGCCACCAGCCCCGTTTGACGGCGCTGATTACCGCCATCGGTGTCTCCCTCTTTCTGGAATACGGCGGTCAGGTTGTTTTCGGCGCCACGCCTCGGCAAGACTTGCCTTTGTGGCTGACAGAGCAAAACCCGCTGATGCAGATTTTCGCCGTGCAAATCACCGACAAACATTTGCTCGTTTTAGGCGGCACTTTCACTTTGCTGGCGCTGATGCGCTTCCTCGTCTTGAACACCCTTTTCGGCAAAGCGATGCGGGCGATCGCCCAAGACATGACCGCCGCTTACCTCGTCGGCATCAATGTCAACCGCGTCATTGCCTTGACTTTCGCCCTCGGCTCGTCCTTGGCAGCGGCATCGGGAGTGATGCTGGCGATGAGTTACCCCAAGATTGACCCGCTGATGGGTTTGATGCCAGGTATCAAGGCGTTCGTGGCGGCGGTGTTGGGGGGCATCGGCGATTTGCCGGGGGCGGTTTTGGGCGGGTTCGTTTTGGGCTTGGCGGAAACGGTCGTCGGCTATTTCGCTTCGGGTTTGCGCGATGCCGTCGCTTTCACCATCCTCATCCTCATCCTGCTTCTCAAGCCGACGGGCTTGCTGGGCAAAGGGATGGTGGAGAAGGTGTGAGGACAGGCAGGTCGGACAAATCGGCAGGTCGGCAGATCGGCAAGTCGGCAAATCGGCAGGTCATGGCAAGTTGGTCACACTATGCCCTTCTCGCCATTCGCCCCTTGCTATTCGCTACTCGCTATTCGCTACTCGCCGCCGTTTTTGCCTCCCTTTGGCTTTTGGACCGCGCCTTTGTGGCGCAGTTAGACCCTTACGCCTTTTACTTGCTGCGCCTGATCGGCATCAACCTGATTTTGGCGGTCAGCCTCAACCTCATCATGGGCTTTACGGGGCAATTTTCCTTGGGGCATGCGGGCTTCATGGCGGTCGGGGCATACGCCGCAGCGGCGACGAGCAAATGGCTGGTCGCCCAATCGCCCGCCTTAGCGCATTCTCCCGTTTGGCAATCCCTCGTCTTTTTGGGCGTGACGGTTTTGGGCGGATTGGCGGCGGCGTTGGCGGGGCTGATCGTCGGCTTGCCGACTTTGCGGTTGCGCGGTGATTACCTCGCCATCGCCACTTTGGGTTTCGGCGAAATCATCCGCGTCACCTTCGTCAATCTGGAAATCGTCGGTGGAGCGCGGGGGTTGACGGACATCCCGCCTTTGGGCGTCACGCCCCTCACCAGCCATTTTTGGTGGGTCGCTTTGTGGGCTGCCATCACCCTTTGGGTCATCTATCGCATCGTCCGTTGCACTCGCGGGATCGCCTTCCAAGCCATCCGAGAGGACGAATTGGCGGCAGGTTGCGTCGGCATCAACACGACCTACTACAAAGTTTTGGCGTTCGTCTTGGGGGCGTTTTTTGCGGGCGTGGCGGGCGCCCTCTTCGCCCACGACCCCGACCAACGCTACATCAACCCCGACACCTTCAAGTTCATGAAGTCCATTGAAGCCGTCGTCATGGTCATCGTCGGTGGGATGGGGAGTTTGACGGGTTCGGTGATGGCGGCGAGTGTGCTAACCGTGTTGCCCGAAACTTTGCGGTCTATCGGCGAATATCGCATGGTGCTTTACGCCCTCTTGCTCATCGTTTTGATGCTGACGCGCCCTGCGGGGCTTTTGGGCGGTTGGGAACTGAGTTGGCGGCGCCGTGAGGAAATCTCGCCCGACGACCTTGAGCAACCTTTGCAACCTCACCGCCCGACAGGCGAGCCGCTACTGCGCTTGTGCGATTGCACGATGCAGTTTGGCGGGTTGGTGGCGGTGCGGGACTTTCGGTTGGCGCTGCGGGAGGGTGAATTGGTCGGGTTGATCGGTCCCAACGGGGCGGGCAAGACGACGGTCTTCAACCTCGTCACGGGCATCTACACCCCGACGGCGGGCGAAATCCTTTTGGACAGCCGTCGCTTAGATGGTCAACCGCCCCACTTGATTGCCCGATGGGGCGTCGCCCGCACCTTCCAAAACATCCGCCTCTTCAAAGAGTTGAGCGTGCTGAACAATGTGCGGGCAGCGTTTGTCCATCAGGCAGGTTACTCCTTCTGGGCAGCCGTCTTGGCATTGCCCCACCATCAAAAGCGGGAGCGGGAGATTGAGCGAAAGTGCCTCGCCTTGCTGAAACTTTTTGGCTTGCACGAACGACGCCACGAAAAGGCAAAAAACTTGCCCTACGGCGACCAACGGCGATTGGAAATCGTGCGGGCGTTAGCGTTGGCGCCCAAAGTGTTGTTGCTGGACGAACCGACGGCAGGGATGAACCCTGCCGAGACGCAAGCCGTCATGCACCTCATCAAACGCCTCAACGACGAATGGGGCTTGACAATTTTGCTCATTGAGCACGACATGCGGGTCGTCATGGGCATTTGCCGACGGGTTGTCGTCATGGACTTTGGGGAAATCATCGCCGAAGGTTCTCCCGAACAAATCCGCACCGACCCGAAAGTCATCGCCGCCTACTTGGGCGAACCGATGGAAGTGGAAACGCCCGCCGACGAATGACGGCAAGTCGCTACTTTGGACGGTGACCACGATGCTGTTGCGCGTGGAAAGCGTGGATGTCTTTTACGGCGTCATTCAGGCGTTGCACGGCGTCACACTGGAAGTGGACAAGGGCGAAATCGTCACCCTCATCGGCGCCAACGGGGCGGGCAAGACGACGACCCTTTGGACGATTTCAGGGTTGCTGCGCCCGACGCGGGGGCGCATCCTCTTTGACGGTCGGGACATCACCCACTTGCCACCCCACGAGCGCGTCGCTTTGGGCATCGCCCAAGTCCCCGAAGGGCGGCGCGTCTTCCTCAACCTGACGGTGATGGAGAACCTGCAGTTGGGCGCTTACTTGCGCAAAGACCGTGACGGCATTCAACGGGACTTGGATTGGGTTTTCAGCATCTTCCCCCGTTTAGCGGAGCGGAAAGACCAACTGGCAGGCACCCTTAGCGGCGGAGAGCAGCAGATGCTGGCGATTGGTCGGGCACTGTTGGCAGCGCCCAAACTCTTGCTCATGGACGAACCCTCTTTGGGGCTTTCGCCCGTTTTGGTGCAGGAAATTTTTCGGGTCATCCGCACCATCCGAGAGCGGGGCGTGACGATTTTGCTCGTGGAGCAAAACGCCCACATGGCGTTGCGGGTCGCCGATCGGGGCTATGTGCTGGAGACAGGGCGCATCGTCTTGAGTGGACGAGCCTCCGAATTACTTGCCAACGAGGCTGTCCGCAAGGCTTACTTGGGCGAATGACCGACGCAACCCTTTCCCACCCCCCTTGTCAAAAGGCATCGGTCACGAAAGAGCAAGGAAGGTGACAGCAAATGGTGCACACGCCTGAGAAGGTGCGGCTTCGCCGAGAGGTCACGGTTTGGGGTTCGTTTTGTTGGGGCTATGCCGATGTCGGGGCGGATGTCTATGTGGCGTTGGGGTTGGTCATGGCAGCGGCTCAAGGGGCGACGCCGCTGGCTTTCGCCATCGCTGGCATCGTTTACATCTTCGTCGGATTGGCTTACACCGAAATGGCATCTGCCTACCCAATCGCAGGCGGCGGTCAATACTTCACTTTGAGGGGCTTGGGCGATTTTTGGGGATTAGTGGCGGGAGCGGCATTGATGCTGGACTACACCGTTGATGTCGCCCTCTTTGCGATGGCGTCGGCAGGCTACATCAACTTCTTCTTTCCTGCTGCCCGCGAGTTTGCCATCAACATCGGACCCTTCCAGCATGTCAACCTCATTTGGCTGGCGGAGACGCTTGTCCTGATTGCTTTCCTTACTGTCTTGAACATCAAGGGCATCCGAGAATCGTCGCTGTTCAACGAAGTGTTGGGTGCGCTGGACATGCTGATGGAAGCATCCATCATCGTCATCGGCTTCGCTTTCGCTTGGCGACCCGAACTGTTTTTGCACCAGTGGCACAATGAGTTTCCAACCGTTAAGCAACTGATTTACGCCGTTACCATCGCCGTCATCTCGTATGTCGGCTTGGAGTCCGTCTCGCAAGCGGCGCAGGAGACGGTTCGCCCAGCGACCGTGATCCCCCGCACCTCGTTGGCGCTCATCGTCATCGTGCTGATGTTCGCGCTGGCGTTCCCGACCGTTTCGCTGGGCATCGTGCCTTGGCAAGAGATTGCGGCGCGGGAAGGCGACCCCGTCGCCCACCTCGCCAGCAAACTGCCCTACATCGGCTTTCTGGCTGGACCGATGGCAGCGGTTTTGGCAGCAACGATTGTGCTAATCTCTGCCAACACGGGCGTGATGGGTTCGTCACGGTTGGCTTACAGCATGGCGGAGTTGGGGCTCATCAGCGATTGGCTCAGCCATGTTCACCCCAAATTCCGCACGCCCGTCCGCAGTATCGTCTTCTTCTCCGCCGTCGCTGCCGTCCAAGCCATCTTCGCTTTCTTCAGCGGCAGGAAAGCGATGGAGACGATGGCGAACATGTATGCCTTCGGGGCGATGTTGGCTTACTTTCTGAGCACGACGGCATTGGTGGCGTTGCGCATCAAGGAGCCTCACACGCCCCGCCCCTACAAAGTCCCGTTCAACATCCGCGTCGGCGAAATGGAAATTCCCGTCTTGGGCATCTTAGCGGTCATCGGGACTTTCCTGATGGTCGTCGCCGTCCTTTGGACGCACGAAATCGCCCGCATCCTCGGACCCCTCTGGGTCGCTGCTTGGGTCGCTTATTACGCTTGGTATCGCTATCGGACGGGTAAACCCATCTTCGGCAACTTGCCCCGCAACTGGGACGAAGAGCAACTGGCGATCTTAGCCGACACGGGCGAATGGGAACTTTACGAGCGCTTCCGCATTGAGCTGGAGCGAAGAAAGCGGCGGAGAGTTGAGGCAAAATGAGAGGCAGAACAGTTCATGCGAAATCCTCGCAATGGGGTGACAAAAATGGTCAACTGGAAGGCGTTTGTGGAAGTTAACCCGAAAATCATGCAGGGCAAGCCCGTCATCAAAGGGACACGAATCCCTGTCAGCCTTGTCCTGAGTTACTTGGCGGGCGGGATGACAGTGGACGAAATCCTCGCCGAGTATCCTCACCTCAGTCGGGAAGCCATCCTCGCCTGTCTCACCTTCGCCCACGATGCCGTTGAAGCGGTTGGTAGCCATTCAAGGTTTATGGGGGCGCCTAAAAGGCACGATCAGGCATAAACGGCGGCGCGAGGCGAGCAACTGTTCGCCCCACTACGACGCTGCACAATTTATCGGGGTGATCACGATGCCGAAATCAAAGGCGACGAAAAACCAGACAACGAAACGGCGACGGAAGCCTGAACCCGAAGGGGTGCGGTTGGCAAAAGAATGGCTGCGCATGGAACGGGAACTGGCAGAGATGGCAGAACTTGCCGCCAAGACGCCTTTTGACGAAGAGGAGGTCTTGAGGCAACTACATGAGCGGTTACGGAAGCGTGCTCAGCGTCTGTTGGGACGCCGATAGCCTATTTCGGTTGGCGTCCACGAAACTGCCAGAAGAGCGAAGCGCCACATTGACCATCTTGCGCTTGGCAATGTTGGGCTTATTGATTTCCGTGACCAGCATAGATGCGTTGGTGGAAGCGCGCCGAAGTTTGCGCAATGTCTATGGCAAGGAAAAAGGGAGACGCTTCGTTCGGCGCTTGCGGCAAATGGTTCGTCAACATTTCCAAGTCGTCCCCACGCCCTCACCTGATCAGGTTCAAGTTGCTCTCTCGGAAGTCTCCGACCCTGCCGATGCGTTGATCTTGGCTGCCTGCAAGGGGGCAAACTGCCTCGTCCCGCTGACCTACAACACCCGCCATTTCCTTCGGGTAAAGCGAGTTCGGGTGCTGACACCCCGAAACTTTTTGGAACGGCTGCGAAGAGCCCTTTGGGAAGGTTTTCGGTAAACTGGGCGAGGGAGGTGTTGAACGATGCGCCATTGGCGGCAAGGGATGGCGCTGTTGCTGATCATCGTCGGCATCAGCGTGATGGTGCGCGGTGTCCATCACGCCCTCGCCCATTCTTTGGGTTGGCATGCCATCATTATGCCATTGGTCATTGGCTCATTGGTCATTGCTTTGGGCATCGCCCGTTGGCGCTATTGGCAAACGAGGTGACGGAGCATGGCTTACAAAACCTTAGAGGGTGTGCTTTATCCAGACGGCAAAATTGAACTGCCACCAGATGAATTGCCCGAACGACCGATGCGAGTGATGGTCACCATTCTGGGGGAAGCCGAAGAGGGATTGTCAGACTTGGGCGATTATCTGGCTCAACTGACTGATTACGAGGAGCGGTTGTCAAGGGGTGAAATTCATTGGTCGTGAAAAGGGGCGAAGTCTGGTTGGCTGACCTATCGCCGACAAAAGGCACCGAACAAGCGGGCATTAGACCTGTCCTCATTGTCCAAACGGACAGAGCCAATCCTTATAGCCCCCACACCATCATCGTGCCATTCACGACGCGCATTAGGCAAAAATTACTCCCAAGCCAGGTTTTCGTCCCGGCTGGATAGGGAGGCTTGAAGCATGATTCCGTTGTGCTATGTGAGCAGATTCGTGTGATTGACAAAGGGCGTCCCATCACCCGACTGGGCGAATTGTCCAGAGGAGAAAATGAGAGAGGTTGACGAAGCGTTGCGAATTATCTTGGACATTTGACCGTCAGGGCGAGGTGATTGACCTTGCAACCGCATCCGTTGGGCGTTTTGATTGCTATCGGGTTTCTGGTGACCTTAGGGGCGACGCTGTTTTGGATGCTGCGGTTGCCCCGACCGCTGCCGCAGGAAGTTGCCCGTGCCGTCTACTCGGTGGAAGCGGCGCGGGTGATCGTCGTGCCCATCCTTGACCTGTTTTACAGCGAGCGGGCGGTGGAGTTGGCGTGTCGGTTGGGGCGACAGCAACACGCCACCTTAGTGCTGGCTTACATCGTGGAAGTGCCGCGCTTGCTAACCTTGGATGCGCCCTTGCCGCCCGAAGTCAACGAGCGAGCCCAAAAAGCGTTAGAACATGCCCAACGCATCGTGGAGCGGCATGGCTTGAAGGCGGTCACGGAAATCGTTCGGGCAAGGGAAGCCGACGAGGGCATCCGCCGCACTGCCCGAAACTATCAGGCGGATTTAGTCGTGTTGGGCGTCCAATTCGCCGAAAACCGTGTGCCCGGTCTTTTCACCCGCACCGCCGAATCGTTGCTGAGACGCCCACCTTGCGAAGTCATCATTGATGGCGTCCCAGCATGAGCAAAAACATGGGACACGAAGGGGTGACGCCTCATGCGTAAGACAGTGGAAGCCATCTACGAAAACGGGTTGCTACGACCCCTTGAGCCTTTAGAAGGGCTCTCAGAACCGTGCAAAGTTAGAGTGACGATTGAAACCGTTGAGCCATCCGTTCATCCCCTTGCTAAGTGTGTCGGCATCCTGCCCGATGAGGATGCCTCAGAAATGCGACGCATCGTTGAAGAGGAGTTTGAGCGGGTGGAAGAAAATGCGTGGTAGCGCGATAGCCTTAGACACAACGAGAGCCATTGATGTGCTTAATGACACCGAAGGCGCAGGGGCATGGGTGCGGGCTTTCACACCCGTTTATTTGCCAGTCCCAGTAGTTGGGGAGTTGCTTTTCGGCGCACTTAACTCCAGTCGTCCCAAAGAGAATTTGGAACGAGTTCGCTCTCTGATTGAGGCCTGTGAGGTGCTTACCATAACAGAAAAGACGGCACAGGTTTATGCCCATTTGAGACTTTCCTTGAAGCGGAAGGGCAAACCCATCCCTGAAAACGACTTGTGGATTGCAGCCATTTGCATGGAGCACAATATCGCACTTGCCACCTCTGACCGACATTTCCTTGAAGTTGAGGGACTTTCGGTTGTCCTTTTTTGAGAGCGGACAAAATTCGTATGGGCAGGCAAGATAGCAATGTCACGGCATGGAGTGATGAGCCATGAAGGTCGTCATCTTGGGTTGCGGGCGTGTGGGTTCCACTTTGGCTTTGATGCTGGATGCCGAAGGGCACCAAGTGAGCGTCATTGACAAAGACCCCGATGCCTTTCGTAGGTTGGGTGAACACTTTCGGGGTCAAACGGTGACGGGCTTGGGCATTGATGTGGAAGTCTTGAAGGAGGCGGGCATTGAGGACGCTGACGCTTTCCTGGCAGTGACCAACGGTGACAACAGCAACATCATGGCGTCGCAGATTGCCAAGACGGTTTTTGGCGTCCCGAAAGTTTTGGCGCGCGTTTACGACCCGTTGCGAGCGCAAGTCTATCGCGAGTTAGGCATAGAGACCGTCAGCGCCACCGTGTTGGCGGCGGGTCTGTTGTTTGACCGCCTTTTTGAGCGCCCCTTCCGCAGCATCAACGAGTATCTGGAACTGACACGACAGATGTGCCGCATCTATGCCGCCGAATTGCCAAGCCCTGAACAAGTCGCTGCCCATCGGGCAAGCGGCGAAGGAAAGCGACCCAGTTACATCATCGTCGCTGGGGGCGGGAAAGTCGGCTACCAGTTGACACGGGCGCTGTTGCAGGAGGGCTATGAAGTCTTGCTGGTGGAAAAACGCCCCCAGCGCTATCACCTGCTTCGGGAGGAGTTGGGCGACGCCGTGTTTTACGGTGACGCCTGCGAAATTCGGACGATGGTTCGGATGGGAATGGAACGGGCGGATTTGGTCGTCGCCGTCACGGGCGACGACGAAGACAACCTGATCATCTGTCAAGTCGCCAAGCGTTGGTTTGGCGTCCCCCGAACCATCGCCCGCGTCAACAACCCCCGCAACGAAGACATCTTTCGTCGCCTCGGCATTGACGAGACGATCAGCGCCACCACCTTGCTTTTCCAACTCATTGAGCAGGAGGTCGCCGTCGGTGAATTTTTGCCGTTGGCGCTGTTGCAAAAGGGTGGGCTGGAAATCGTGGAGATGGAGTTGACGCCCAATTCCCCTTTGGTCGGCAAAGCCGTCCGCGACCTTGCGCTGCCGCCTGATTGCCTTCTGGCAGCCGTCGTTCGGGGCAATCAAGCGCAAGTCGTCACGGGCGACACCGTGCTGCGGGCGGGAGACACGGTGATTGCCTTAGCAACGCCGGAAGCATTGGAACGATTGCGCCAAGTCGCCCGCTAAAAGAAAAGGAGTGACGCAAGGAGATGGACTACTGGGCGTTGCCCATCGGCGACCAGATGCCCGAACAATTCCATGTCGTCGTGGAAGTGCCCAAAGGCAGCCAGAACAAATACGAATACGACAAGCGCCTCAACATCTTCAAACTCAATCGCACCTTGTATTCGCCCGTCCACTATCCTGGCGATTACGGGTTCATCCCCAGCACTTTAGCCGAGGACGGTGATCCTTTGGATGTCCTTGTTTTGGTGGACGAGCCCAGTTTCCCTGGGTGCGTGTTGGTTGCCCGCCCGATCGGCTTGCTGGACATGTTGGATGAAGGCGAACGGGATGAGAAAGTTTTGGCGGTGCCTGTCAACAACCCACGCTATGACACCATCCAAGATTACCGAGACATCCTGCCCCATATGCTGCGGGAAATTGAGCACTTCTTCCGCATCTACAAGGAACTGGAGGGCAAAGCGGTCATCACCCGAGGTTGGCACGACGCCGCAGCCGCCAAAGAAACCATCCGCCGTTCCCACGACAATTTCCGACGCGCTTTCGCCCGCTAAGGCACGGCGGAGGGAGCATCCGTTTCCGTCCACGCCAGCGCTTCTTTGAGGGAGAGGGACAAAACTTTAGAGATGCCCTCCTCTTCCATCGTCACGCCGTAAAGGTGGTCGGCAGCCTGAACGGTGACAGGGTTGTGGGTGATGACGATGAATTGAGTGCGGTCGGAAAATTCCCGAAGGAGTTGCACGAAACGCTCCGTGTTGGCATCGTCTAACGGTGCATCTACTTCGTCCAGCAGGACGAAAGGTGTCGGGTTGATTTTCAAGAAGGCGAAGAGCAAACACAACCCGACGATGGCTTTCTCGCCCCCCGATAAGGAAAGCAAATCTTGTTCCGCTTTGCCGGGTCGTTTCACTTTCACTTCCACGCCACTTTCCGCCAGCGTTTCCCCTTCTGTCAGCACCAGCCGACCTTCCCCGCCTTGCCAAAACCGCTGCACCATCTCGTTGAAAGCATGGCTGACTTCCTCCAGCACTTCCTTAAAGCGTGCCTTGAATTGCTCTTCCAACGCCGTCATTTGTTGGAGCAGGGCAACTCGCGCCGTTTCCAAATCGGCGATTTGCTCCGAGAGGAAGTTGACCCGTTCGTTGAGTCGCTCAAATTCGTCCAACACGCCCAACCGCACCTCGCCCATCGCCGCTATCTCCTGCCGAACTCGCTCCAACTCGTCCAGTGCCGATTGCTTTTGCTCCAACTGATGGGCGGCGGCGTGGGCGACTTCGGGCGTAACGCCAAACTCTTCCAACAACCGCCGTTCCATTGCTGTCCGCTCCGCTTCGGCTTCCGCCAACCGAACCTCGCACCGATGCAACTCTTCGGCGGCTTCCTGATACTGCGCCATCACCGCTGAAAGTTGTCGCTCCAACTCGTCCCGCCGTTGCAATAAGGCTTGACGGCGTTCGTGCCATTGGGCGAGGGCATTTTCCGCCTCGGCGTGGCGCTGAAGGCAAATTTTCAACTCCCGCTCCAACTGCGGGAGGCGCTCCTCCAACGCCCGCTCTTCTTCGGCGAGTTCAACAAGTTCCTTTTGCAGCGCTTCCCTTTGCCGCTCCGTTTCAGCGATGGCGTCGGTCAAAGCATCGGAGCGTTGTTGCAGGTTGTCCCATTGCGCTTGCCATTGGGTCGCGGTCATCTGCATTTGCTGCCACGCTTGCACCAAAGCGTCCCGATGTTGCTGCGCTTCGGTGAGGGCAGTTTGCAACTGCAAAAGTCGTTCCTGCACGGCATCGCGGGCAATTAGCGATTGTTCCAACCGTTGGCGCAGTTGCTCAACCTCTTGTTGCAATTGCTCTTGCTCTTTGACGAGCCTGATTTCTTCGGCGCGCAACCGTTCCACTTCCCGCTGCCATCGCATCCGCTCCGCTTCCATCCGTTCCCGCTCTGCGGTCAACTGTTCGGCGCGCCGCTGTCTTTCCTGTTTTTGTTGCTGGTGATGGGCGAGTTCCTGCTGCAACGCCGCTATCTCTTGCTCGTTGGCGCGCAGTTGCGTCAGGATGGCGTGACTTTGCGCTTCCAGTTGGCGGATGCGATGGCTCAATTCCTCCCGTTCCCGTTGGCGCTGGAAGATGTTGCCCGCCCCCTGAAAAGTCGCACCGCCCGAAATCGTGCCTGATGGGGCAATGACTTCGCCCGAAAGAGTGACGAAGCGGACATGGCGATACTGCGGGGCTAAACGGCGCGCCACCTTCAAATCGTCCACGATCAAGGTGTGGCGCAAGAGAGAACGCACAGCATGCCCAAAGCGCTCGTCGGTGACCTGCACCAACTCGCTCGCCCACCCAATCACGCCATCCCCCTTCCCTCTTTCCGTCCCACGCCCCGCGTCCCTCGTCCCCATTTTTCCTTCGCCCATCGCCTCCTTCCCCAATTCCGCCAAAAAATCCAGGGCGAGGAAAGTGGCGCGCCCGGCGTTTTGACGCTTGAGGAACTCAATGGCGGCTTGCACTTCGGCGAAAGTGGAAGCGACGAGATAATTGGCAGCGGCGCCCAAGGCTGCTTCATATGCTATTTCCAACCCTTCAGGCACCCGCAACAGGTGGGCGAGCAGGTGAAATTCGCCCGTCAGTTGCCCCTCCCGCACCGCCATCAAAACGGCTTTCGCCCCTTGTGGGAGACCCGAAAGGGACATCTCCATCTCTTCCAACGCTGCCAACCTCGCCTTCGCCGCCGCCAATTGCTCCCGCAAGGTGTTTTGCTTGAAAGCCAATCGTTCCCGATGGGTAAGCAGTTCCTCCAAGCGATGGCGCAACAGATGGGTCGTAGCATCCAGTTCATCGGGACGGAGGACGTTGAGTTGCTCGGTCAGTTCGTCGCATCGGCGTTGCCATTCGGTCAGGCGCTCCATCGCTACCTTCAATTCGCTTTGCACTTCCGCTTGACGCGCCCGAAGGGTTTGAAGGAGCGGTTCTAAGGCGGCTAACTGCGAGCGGGTTTCGGTGACGGTTCGCTCGGCGTCAAAGAGTTCGTCGTGGGCATCTTGCCATTGCCCTTCTAATTCGGCGACCCTTTGCTGAACTTGCTTTAGTTGGGCTTGCCATTGCGTTTCCTGCTTGGCGAATTGCTCTCGCTGTTGCCAAAGGGACTTTCGCTGCCGCTGAAGTTCCTCCCACTCCGCTTGTAACTTTTGCCATCGCTGGATGATGGCAGAAAGTTGCTGTTCGGCATGGCGACGGCGCTGAACAAGGTGATGTCGGCGCTCTTGACAAAGGGCTAATTCGTTTTCCAACGCTTTCGCCGTTTCTAAGGTTTGGGTGGCTTGCTGCTGCAAGGTTTTTAAATCGGCGTCCATCTGTTGGAGAGTTTCCTCCGCTGCTTGCCGTTGCGCCGTGAGGGCATGGCGTTGCTGGCTCAGTTCCGCGACCCGCTGCTTTAGGGTGGCGAGTTCTTCCCGCCATCGTTCCACCCGCCGAAGGCGGACTTGATGCTCCCAACCCAAAAGGGCGATTTGCAATTCCCGTTGGCGTTGCAAAAGGTGCTGGTAGCGGCGGGCTTTCTCCACCTCGGCGGTCAAGGCTTCCCGCTGATGTTGTAACTCCGCCATCAAGTCCCTCAGCCGCACCAAGTTTCGGTCGGTCCGTCCCAACTTGTCCAAAGTTTCTTCCCTGCGGAGCCGAAAGCGATGGACGCCAGCGACTTGCTCTATGAATTCCCGCCGTTCCTGCGGCGAAAGGAGGACGAGGCGGTCAATTTCCGCCTGGGTGATGAAGGCGTAACTATCGGGCGAGAGACCCAACTCCAACAGCAAATCCTGCACATCCTTTAGCCGACAAGGGATGCGGTTGATGGCGAACTGGCTTTCGCCGGTCCGTTTCAATCGGCGGCTGATGACCAATTCGGAAAGGGCTTGCAGCCACTCACGATGGCTGCGCCCGTCAAGGTTTTCGTCGTCCAGTTCCAGCATCAACGAAACTTCCGCCAAACTGGCGGGCTTGACTTTCCCGTTGCCCGCAAAAAGCAAGTCGGCGGCTTTGGGTGACCGCAAACTCTTCGTGCTCCGCTCCCCCAGCACCCAAAGGATGGCGTCCAGCAAGTTGGATTTGCCCGAACCGTTCGGACCGACGATGGCGGTGATGCCGGGCGCAAAGACTAACTCGGTGCGTTGGGCGAAACTTTTGAAGCCGAACAAACTCAATCGCTTCAACCGCATAACCATCCCTCACCGCCGTCGGGTTTCGGTGCGGATGAGTCGCTCCAAAGCGTCCCGCACTTTTGCCAGTTCCTCGCGGGCTTTGGCGGGGTCTTGCTCGGCGGTGACGGTCAACTGGCTCAGGGTTTGGCGCAAAGTGGCGGCTTGACGCTGCCCTTCGGGGCTGAGCAAGGGTTCGGCGTCTTGAAGCCAACGCAATGCCTCGCCGATGCGGAAACTGGCTTGGTAGCGGTTGGGCAAGTTGCCCTCCAAATCCACGCTGGCATAACCCAGTTCATCGCTGGCGCGTTTGAGGAAGACTTGGCGGGCGGAAGCGATGGCTTGTTGAAGGACGCTCCTTTCGTCCTGCCACGATCGGCGTTGCTGTTGCGCCCAGAGGAAAATGCCGATGGCGAACACGATGCCGACGATGCCCACCAACCAACCCAGCCAGTGAACGATGCCCGAAGGCTTTGGCGGGGTCGGGGTGGGTGGCGATGGGGCGGGCATTTCTGACCGCCCTTGCTCTTCGCCTGTCGTCATCCCATCGCTTTGTTGGCTCATCCCATTTCGTTCCCCCTTCGCCTTTCAGCGACGCCTCAAAGGGCATCAACCCATCCCTTTCGTCGGTGGCAAGCGATTGACATAGATGAGTTGCTGATGGATGCGCACGGAACGGATTTCGGGGTGAAAAGGCAAAGCGTCGCGCTTGACGACAGGGTTAACCCGCTCTTCCAACCGGTGGCGCAAAAAAGCGGGCGCTGGCACACCGTTGACCCGCAACTCGTCAATGCGCACATAAAGCCCATCCTTGCCAGGCTCCGCTCGGCAGATTGCCTCAAAGGGATTGTTGATGCGCAACAGCGTCAAGATGCCCCGCAATTGAATCCGTCCGTCGTCGGTAATCCGCACCTTGATTTTCATCGGGCGGGTGCTTGTGCCCTCGGCGAAAATCTGCTCCAACCCTTCGGCATCCATCACGCCCTCCATGACCGACTCTTTGACGGCGACGGTTTTGAGTTCGCCTTCCCGCAAAAGGGCGTTGACATCCACGACGGGCTCTATCGCCCGACCGTAAAACTCCCGCAAAAACACGCCTTTGATTTTGGCGGGTTTGGTGCTGATTTCCACTGATTGGAATTTGCCCTTTGCCGTCTCCTCAGGCGAAGCGGGCACGAGGCGCAAGGTGACTCCATTGGCGTCTTTGGGGTTGACAATCGTTTGGCGCAAAACCCGTTCCAAAGTTTGGATGACGACCTGAGGCGATGGGTCTGCCCAGGCAACCCAAAGGCAAAAGAAACTGCTCACGGTCAGCATCAGGCAAAAACGCATCCATCGTCACTCCCTTTCAACGGGATGGCGGGTGGTGAACGCCCAGAAGGTTAGACCGCAAAAATTGCCCATCGTCCCCTGAAGCCGTAAGGATTATGGCAACTGCTTTGCCACTTCGTCGGCAGCGGAGCGGATTTCTTCGGGCGCTTCGGGTTGGCGCAACCGTTCCAGCCAAAATTGCGCTAACTTTCGTTGCCCTGTCTGCCCTGCCCATCGTGCCAAATTGACCCGCAGCAAAAATTTCTGCAACCGCGATGCCATCGCGTCCATCGTCGCCAACCGCTCCGCCAACCGCAATAGTGGGACGCGGGACGCGGGACAAGGGACGAGTTCTGCTAAGAGGGTCAACAGTTGCCACCGCCACCCGAAATGGGCGATAAACCATTGCAGGACGGCAACATCGGGAAGGTGCTCCCTTTGGGCGCTGACTTGTAGCCAAAGCATTGTCCGCTCCCAATTAGGGGCTCGCCCCATCGCTCGTTTGAGGGCTCGCTCCGCCAATTCGGTGTTCCCCCATCGCAGTGCTGCCTCGCCATAAAGTTGCCAGAGGTCATCGGCAAGGGAGTAGCGAGTAGCGAGGGGCGAAGGGTGAGGGGAACGCTGAAGGGCTTGCTCGTAAGATTGCCTTGCCTTGTCGGTCCCGCCCATCACTTCCCAAGTTTCGGCTCGGATGACCCAACCGAAGGCGTCGTCGGGCATCAACCCCATCATTTGCGACAACATTTCCCGTCCCTTCTCGTCCGCCGCCAAAGGTGTCAAGGCGTTCCGCCAGCCCAAAAGCAAACTGCGCCGATAAAGGTCACTGCTGGGAAGTTGCAACCACTGGTGGAGGCGGGTGATGGCTTCCTGCCATTGTTGGCGGGCGATCAACGCTGGGAGGGCGCTTTGGGCGAGGGCGAGGCGCTCGGTTTCGTTCCAACAGGTCTCCATCGCCCGATCAAGGAAGGGCAAAAAGAGCCTTAAGTCGGGCTGGACGCCGTTGAAGGTGGCAAAGAGTTGGCGCGCCAGCACCCGCAAGCCATGCCACTCCTCTCCGTCTACTTGCTCTAAGCGCAATAAGGCGTTGCGGATTTCGCTGGGTTGATCCAACCAATGGGCGGGATCGTTGAGCAGACGGAGGGCTTCCAGCAACCGTCGCTCGGCTTCGGAAGGCGGCGCCATTTCTTTGGCGCGCCGCAAAAATTCCCTCACCCATTTTCGGATGTTGGCGGGATTTTCCTCGTAGGCTGTTAGTAAGTTAGGCGTCCAGACGAACAGCCAGGAGAAGAAGGGCTGGTCGGGGAATTGTCGCCGCCAAGTCCGCAGTCGTTCGTCCATCCATGCGACCCATTTTCGTCCCCATTGCTGACGGCGGGACGCGGGACGAGGGGCGAGGGACGGGGAATGGGACGGGGGACGCGGGGCGCGGGACGGGGAATGGGGGACGGTTTTTTCGTTGTCGTCCCCCCTTCGTGCCCCTTCATGCAACCGCAAGACGAGTTGACACCATCGCCCCGCAAAAATCGGCATCTTCGGATAAGTGAGGGTCGCTTGATGCAGGATTTCTAAGGCGTCGTCCAAGTTGCCCTCGCTCTCGCAAAAGTGCGCCATCAAGTCATAAAGCCATGCATGGTCAGGGTGGGCAACTTTTTGCTGTCGCCACGCTTCGGCAAGGTTGGCGATGCGGTTGTGCCGCAAGGCGGTCGTGGCGATTTCCCGAAAGGTTTCCGCCCATCCCGATTTTGCCCAGTCGTCCCGAAAGACCCGCAAACTGTCCAGAAAGAACCGCACCGCCTCTTCGGCTTTGTCCGTCTCCACGAGCCGACGCAACCAGTGCTCACGAGCGCGCAAGCCTTCGGGCGTCATCGGGACTTCCGAAAGCAAGCGGCGATATTCGCCTTCCGCCTCATCGGTGAAGCCGTAACTTTCCGCCAACTCTGCCATCGCAAGGCGCAGAAGCGTCCAATCGGCGAAGCGTTCCCGCAATTGGCGCAGATGCTCGCGTGCTGTTTCGCCATCCTCTCGCTCCATCGCCGCCCAAGCCAATAACGCTCGTCCGATGGGTTCGGCGGGCGTCCCCAACAATTCCCGCCCTAACGCGATCACCCTTTCCGTTCGCCCCATCCCCCACGCCCAAGAGAAAAGGCGTTGGGACGCCATCCACGCCATCGCCCGCTCCTCAGGCGTTGTCAGGCAAGAGGGACAAGGGACAGGGGACAAGGGACAGGTGGCGATGTGGCGAAGGATGCGAGCATACCAACCCATCGGCTCGTCGCTCAACCTTTCCCGCTGCCAGTCCTTTACTTCCGCCAAAGACGCCAACGCCATCCAAACCGCAAGGGAAGGACGCTCCGATTGCTCTTGAAGCCACGCTTGAAGTTCGTCCCATCGCCCCAAGGCATCGGCGAGTTGCACGGCTAAAGTTGTCGCCTCGGCGAATTGCCAAAGATGCCCCCGCATTTTTTGCAGGCATTGCCACGCCTCTTGGGGACGATTTAGGCGTGCTAAAAGGGACGCCGCTGACGCCAAGGCAGCGGGATGCTCCGTTAGCGCCACCGTTTGCCGCACCAATCGCAACGCCGTTTCGCCATCATCCCGACGAAGCCAAACCTGCTCGGCTTGAGCCAATTGACGGGCGACGGGCGCATCGGAACGCAACACATCAGCAGGCAAATTAGGTGGCGAAAAATCATCGTCCCTCGTCCCCCGCCCCTCGTCCCGTTTCGTTCCCATCCCCTCAGGTCGCCATTCCCCCCGCACCAAAATTGTCAAGCCCCCGTCCAGCACTTCAAAGCGATGGGCGATTTGGGGGAGCGGTTTATCGGTCAACGGTTCTGCCGAGACGACTTGCAACGGACGCCCCAGCGGGTCGTAAACTTCCCGTCGCACCACGCTTTGCGTCTCGCAATCCACAAAACAGCGCACTTGCCAGGGCACGGGCGCAGGTTCAAGGTAAGGCGCATACATCGTGTTGGCGAGGGTCACCCGAAGGAAGGTGAAGGTGGGTCGGCGGGGCACTTGCCCTTGGCGCGTCAGCGTCAGCACCCAAACAGGTCGCCCTTTCAAGTTGGTGGCACTCACTTCCGTTAGCCTCCACTGACTCGTCCCTTGCCCTTTGTCCCCTGCCCCATCACGGACCTTCGCCCAACCATGCCCAAAGGACGGCACGGCAGCGACGCCCAAAACGCTGTCCGTCCAATCCAGCAACGGGTTCATCCCTTCAGCGACGACGCGACGATTTTTGTCCCATCGCCACGCCCGCTCCCCTTCCGTCCAGAGCGCTTCAGAAGGCGATTCCACGAGCAAACGGTCGGGCGCTTGAAAGCGCACGGTAACCGTCATCGTTTGCCATCCCCACGAAGTTCGTTGCGAAAGAGTCAAGATGCCCGCGAGTTGGTCGGGGTGGGACGCTTTCGCCAAGCGTTGCCGCATCTCTTCGGGCGAAAAGAGCGGGACGACGAAATAGCCACCCGAAAACCGAACGAAGGCGCAGCGGGCAAGGGCACGCAACTGGCGCAGCGCCTCAGGGAGCGGCGTCCGTTCCAACCGCACCGTCACCGTCCGCTCCCCCGCTTCGCCGACAGGCACAAACCGAACACCCGTTTGCTGACTCAATGACGCCAGCACTTCCTTGAGCGGTCGGTTCACTTCGGAAAGGCGGACTGTTGGGGGCTGTGCCCCCGCGATCGTCACCGTGAGCCAAAGGCAAAAGGTGCGCCAAACCCATCGCATCTCTTTTCACCTCGTTGTCCTGTAGGGTGAGACCCCTTGCGTCTGCCCTGATGCCTTTGCCCAATTGTGCCACCCATCCCTTGCCTCCAGTCCCCTCGGCGCGATGGCGGAAGGAGTTCAAGCGCATTTTTGATGGCATAATCCTTCGCCGACGAATCCCGTTAAGGAGCGTGGCGGACAATGCGTTGGTGGATGGCGTTGGCGTTCGCAAGCCTTTGCTTGGGGGTGAGCGATGTGCGGGGGCAAAAGGCGGAAGCGGGCATCGTCTTTTATGTCGCCCCCAATGGCAACGATGCATGGAGCGGGAAGTTGCCGTCGCCCAACCGCAGCAAAACGGACGGTCCCTTCGCAACCCTTCAACGGGCTTTGGACGCCGTGAAAACCCTCAAGGCGCAACAAGGCGGCACCCTCCAACAACCTGTCACCATTTCCCTTCGGGGCGGAACTTACTTTTTGAGCGAACCCGTCATCGTCACGCCTGAACATTCGGGCACGGCACAATGCCCCGTGACGATTGCTGCTTACCGCAACGAAAAACCCATCCTCAGCGGTGGTCGGCGCATCACCGATTGGCGTTGGGCAACGGCGAACGGTCGTCGCGTGTGGGCAGCCGAACTCCCTGAAGTGCGGGACGGCAAATGGTTTTTCCGCCAACTTTGGGTGAACGGCAACCGAGCCATTCGCGCCCGCCATCCCAACACGGGCTATTTGCAAGTTGCCGAAGTGCCCGATGTGACCCAAGAGACGGCGTGGAATCAAGGTCAGCGACGCTTCCGTTTCCGCGACGGCGACTTGCGGGCGTGGAGCACCATCACTGATGCGGAAATCGTCGTCATGAACCGATGGGTGGAGTCGCGGTTGCCGATTATCCGACTGGACGAAAGGGAGCGGATGGTGGAGTTTGGCAAACGCAGCGTCTTTCGGCTGGACGCTGGTGACCCTTACTACTTGGAGCATTGCTTGGAGGCGTTGGACGCACCGGGCGAATGGTTTTTGGACAAACGCACGGGCACGCTCTACTACCTGCCTCGTTCGGGCGAAGATTTTCGGACGGCGGAAGTCATCGCCCCCGTTTTGGCGCAACTCGTTCGGATGGTCGGCGACCCAAAGGCAGGGCGCTTCGTGGAGCACCTCATCTGGCGCAACATCGCTTTCGCCCACGCCGAGTGGTATTTCCCTGAAGCCAGTTTGCGCGGTCAGGAAGTCGGCGGCTTTGCGCAGGCAGCGGTGGAAGTGCCCGGCGCCATTTACGGCGAAGGCGTCCGCCATTGCGTTTTTGAAGGTTGCACCGTTGCCCATGTCGGCACTTACGGCGTGGAACTGGCGCGGGGTTGTCACGAAAATCGCCTCATCGGTTGCCACTTGTTGGACTTGGGCGCAGGCGGCATCAAAATCGGCGAGCGACAAATCCGTGACGACAAGGCGGAGCAAACTTTCGGCAACGAAGTCACCGATTGCCTCATCCGCGATGGCGGTCGGATGTTCCACAGCGCCGTCGGCGTTTGGGTCGGACAAAGTTACGGCAACCGCATCGCCCACAACGAAATCGCCGACTTTTTCTACACGGGCATCAGCATCGGTTGGACTTGGGGCTACGGACGCTCGCTGGCGGGCGGCAACCTTGTGGAGTTCAACCATGTCCACCACATCGGCAAACGCAGCGACGGCGACGGACCGATTTTGAGCGACATGGGCGCTATTTACACCCTCGGCATCCAAAACGGCACGGTCATCCGCAACAATTGGTTTCACGACATCGCGGGGCTGAGATATGGCGGTTGGGGCATCTACTTTGACGAAGGCTCAACGGGCATCGTCGCCGAAAACAACCTCGTCCACGACACGACGCATGGCGGTTTCCATCAGCACTACGGGCGAGAAAACATCGTCCGCAACAACATCTTCGCCTACGGGCGCGATTGGCAAATTCAGGTGACGCGTCCCGAACCCCATTTGCGTTTCCGCTTTGAAGGCAACATCGTCATCGGGGCGACGGAGCGATGGGTGCAAGGCAACATCGGCGATTTCAACTTCGTCTTTGACCGCAATCTTTACTGGCGGGAAGGTGGTGGTCAAATCAAGTTTGGCAACTTGACTTGGGACGAATGGCGGGCGAAGGGGATGGACAAGAACTCGCTCATCGCCGACCCGCAATTTGTGGACGCACCCCGCCGCCACTTCCGCCTCAAACCCAACTCCCCCGCTTTCTCGCTGGGTTTCAAGCCCTTTGACCTGACGGGCGTCGGACCGAGAAAGAAACTGGTTCGGTAAGTTGGGGCGGGGTCTATCAAGCCTGAAGGGAAACGGCAGAGAAGGGTGAGTAGCCGCCTTGACAGTTCGTTACAGGATGCCTTCCAGCACCTTTTTTTGCAGGGCGATGAGTTGGCGGATGCCCTTTTGCGCCAGCGTCAACAGTTGATCCAGTTGCTCCTTGTGGAAGGCTTCGCCTTCGGCACTCGCCTGAATTTCCACGAATCGCCCGTCTTCCAACATCGCCACATTCATGTCCACGCTGGCGCGGGAGTCTTCGTCGTAATTCAAGTCCAAAAGCATCTGTCGGTTGACGATGCCGACGCTGACGGCAGCGAGGCAACCGTAGATGGGCAATTTTTTGAGGATGCCCTCTTGTTGCAACCGCCAAAGGGCTTCGGTTAAGGCGACGAAGCCGCCCGTGATGGCAGCGACCCGCGTTCCGCCATCGCCTTGAAGGACATCGCAGTCTATGACGATTGTCCGCTCGCCCAACGCCGACAAATCCACCGCCGCCCGAAGGCAACGCCCGATGAGCCGTTGGATTTCCACCGAACGGCTATCTTGTCGCCCCACACGGGCTTCTCGCTCATTGCGGGTGTGGGTGGCGCGAGGAAGCATCCCATATTCGGCGGTGACCCAACCCGAATTAGTGCCCTTCAGGAAAGGAGGCACACGGTCTAACACCGATGCCGTGCACAAGACACGGGTGTTGCCGACTTCAATGAGGCAAGAACCTTCGGCGAACCGATGCCAACCGCGCACGAGGCGAATGGGACGCATTTGGTCGGGGGCGCGCCCATCAGGGCGCTGCCATTGCATATCCGTCGCCTCCTTCCATCCCTGCAACCATTCTTGACGGTTGAAAGGGCACAAGGCTTTACGCCCTGTCGGATGGGAAAGGGCGTTAACGCCGTCGCTTGCGTCGCCGACGAGGTGGGGCAGTTGGGGTCGGACGAAGGATGGTGCCAGTGGGGGCTTTCGCCTCTTCACTGCCTTCGCTTTCCTGTGCTGAAGGGGCTGCCCTTTCCGTCGGCAACTGCAAGATAGGGCGTCGTTCGCCAGCGATGGTCGGTCGGACTGCCTTGACAGGTTGAGGACGACCCGCTTGCCGCTTCTCCCACCATTTCTGCAGCACCAACACCAAAGGCGCAGCGATGAAGATGGACGAGTAAGTGCCTGACACGATGCCGAAAAGCAACGAAAGGGCTAAGGGTTTGACCGCCACGCCACCCACCAGCAAGATGGCGATGAGGGAAAGGGCGGTCGTTAGGGAAGTGTTGATGGAGCGGGGCATCGTTTCTAAAAGGCTGAAGTTGACGATGCGTTCCAATGCCCAACCCCGCCGAACGCGCAAGTTCTCTCGGATGCGGTCGTAGATGATCACCGTGTCCTGCACCGAGTAGCCAGCGACGGTCAGCAGGGCGGCGATGAAGGCGCTGTTGACTTCAATGTGAGACCAAGCGACGAAGCCGATGAGGACGAGGACATCGTGGGCGAGGGCGAAAAGGGCGCCGAGGGCGAAGAGCCAACCTGCCCCCAAAATTTGGTAGCGCAGCCAAATCCATGCCGAGATGCCCAGCAAGCCCAAGACCGTGCCCCAGATGGCGGCTGTCGTCAATTCGCCGCCGACGGTGGAGCCGATGAATTCCGTCGTCGCCTCTTCAATGTTGGGGTAGCGCTTTTTGAGGGCTTGGGCGATGACTTTCCGCCATCGTTCGCTCTCTCGCTCATTTTGCAATTTCAGGCGGATCAAAAGGGTGTCGCCTTCAGCGACTTGGATGACGGGTGCGGACGGCAACCGCAATCGGCGCAGAACGGTTCGGACTTCGCCCGCCAAGCGCACTTCCTCGCGGGTCGTCGTGGCGACTTTTTGCGGGAAGCGGAACTGATAAAGGGCGCCGCCCGTGAAATCTATGCCCAAATTCAGCCCCCGCATGGCTAAACCCAAAAAGCCAACGACCATGACGGCAAGGGCAATGCCCAACCAAAGGCGCGTCTTGCCCACTAAGTCAATGCGTTCTGTCGGCGTTATCGGTGTCCCTTGCATAAAACGGTCATCCCTCCGTTGTTAGCGCTCCTGCGTCGTCAACCCGCCAGCGAGAAGGTGGCGGATGGCGGGAAGGTCGGCAAGGGTTTGGAAGAGGGCTTTTCGTTCGCCCAGTTTCGTCCGCACCAGCCCCTCCATCATCCCACGCACCGAAAAGAAAGCGCTGAACAAATTTGCCAGCGTCCCGACCGTCAGCGTCGTCGCAAAGCCCCGAACGGGTCCCGTGCCGAAGTAGTAAAGGATGGCGGCGGCGATCAGGATGGTCACATGGGCATCCAAAATGGCTGTCCAAGAGCGGTCAAAGGCAAGTTCCACGGCGGTGCGGATGGGCTTGCCCGCCCGCAACTCTTCCTTCAGCCGCTCAAAGGAGATGACATTGACATCCACCGCCATGCCCAACGAAATGATGAGCCCGACGATGCCAGGGAGCGTCAGCACGGGACGCCATTGACCGACTTGCAAACTCATGAACGCCAACACCACAACGACATACATCGCCAACGCCACGCAGGCTAACAAGCCTGGCAAGCGATAGTAGCCAATCATGAAGACAGCAATCAGGAAGGCGGCGAGGAAAGCGGCGTTGAGGCTCTTGTAAATCGTGTCAATGCCCAAAGTCGGCGAAATGCTTTGCCGCCACAGGACGGAGACGGGGACGGGCAACGCCCCCGCTTCCAAGACAACTTTGAGTAGGTTGGCTTCCTCTACGGATTGGATGCCCGTGATGGTGGCTCGCCCGCCATAATAGGACGACTCCAAGACAGGGGCGCTAATGCATTCTCGGTCATACCAAATGGCGACATGCTTGCCGACATGGCGGCGGGCATAGTCGTCAAATTTGCGGGCGCCTTCTCGGTCAAATTCCAGATGCACTTGCACCCGCTCACGGGGATTGATGGCTAAGGGGTTGGTAAAAACATTGACAGGCGGTTTGAGATTTGTGCCTTTGACGACGAGGGGCGATTCGGCATAGACCTGATAGGGCGGCACTTCCTTGCCCTGAGCGTCACGAAAAATCACCTTTTGCCGTTCGCCTTCCTGCACCTCTTCCACGCGATATTTGTCGGGGACGCCCCGAAATTCCAGTTCGCCGATTTCGCCGATCAAGCGCAAGGCTTCTTCGGGGTTGCGCACGCCGGGCATCTCCACGACGATGCGGTCATTGCCTTCACGGTAAATTTGGGGTTCGGCGACACCGTATTTGTTGATGCGTCGGTCAATGATTTGCCGCACCGTCTCCACCCGTTCGGGCGTCACTTGGAAAAACTGACGGCGCTCGGAAAGTTCTTTGGCAGAACCGTAAAGGCGGCGCAAGGTCGTCTCTATCAAGCGGGCATCCCGTTCAACGGTTCGGGGGGTGGATTGGCTGCGGACGAAAACGATGCGTCCCGATTCGTCCAGTCGCACCTCAAAATTTTCCAAGCCTCGCCGTTGCAGTTCGGCGGTGATGGTTTCCTGAGCGGCGAGGCGCTGGCGGGGGTCTAAAGTTTTGCCCAACTCAAAGACCATTTCTGCCCGACGGCATTGCAAAACGATGCGGCTTCCGCCCTGCAAGTCCAAGCCCAACCGCAAATTCAGGGACGGCTTGAAAATGCCCAACCGCCCCAGTTGCCGAACGGGTTTTTCGCCTTTCTCTTGTCGCTCAAATTCCACGAGGGTCGCTTGAGGGAAGCGGCGGCGCATCAGTTGCTGGATGCGCTCTTGATGTTTCAAGGCTTCGCTGACCGTCGGGGCTTCATCGCGGATGACTAAAAGATGCTCGCCGACCGTTTCCACTTCCGCCAACTCTATCTTGGCTTGGCGGAGCAAATCTTCCATCAGTCGCTCCATCGGTTGGTCTTTGGCGATGGCGGAAAAGGGTTGGGAGAAGCGGTAGCGCATCGTCAGTTCCACCCGATACTCTTCAAAAGGACCAAGCCGCAGGGGACGGAACGCCACCAAAAAAGCGGCGACGACCACGATCAAGGTGATGAGTAACCGCTGCTGGACGATGGTGGGCATGTTGACCTCGCCTCCTGTCAATCCCTGCGTTCCACGATGATAAGGGTGTCACCGTGACGGACCAATTGCCCGTCTTTGGCGACGATTTCTCGGACGACGCCACCGACTTCGCTGCGCACTTCGTTGAAAAACTTCATCGCTTCCACTAAGGCGACGACTTGCCCCGGCTCTATCGGCGAACCGACGGAGATGAAGGGTGGGGCATCGGGGCGGGGGCGGGAATAAAACACCCCTGTCAAGGGGGCAGTGATGCGAAAGAGGCGTTCATCGGTGACGGCAACTTCCTTCGGTGGGGTTTTTGTCCGCTGGCGTTGAGGCATCAAGACAGAGGAGGCAGGCAGGGAAGGCATCAAAGAAGGGGCGGCAAGGGAAGGCGTCAGCCTTTGCCGGCGCACCGTGATGGACACCTCGCCCCAACTGACCGTCAGTTCCGCTAAATCCTCTCGCTCCACCAAAGCGATGAGGTCGCGCAAAAAGTCCAAGTCAAGGGAAGGCGATGTCAATGCCTCTTCGGGTAATCGCTCCATGCCCCTCGCTCCTCAAAGATGGTGGCGGCGCAGGGATTTGAACCCTGGACCCCGCGGTTATGAGCCGCGTGCTCTGCCGCTGAGCTACGCCGCCTTTTTAACCCGCCGCCATTGGAGAGATTTCTTCCGAGACCGTTTCGGTTGCGACAGCGCCTCGGCGACGGCGCCGCTTGGGTTCTTTCTTCCTCTCAGTGGTCGCCATCCGACGCGCCTCATATTCCTGCCGAACGGCTTCTTCCAGTTCCTGCTCCAAAGTCAGCAAGGGGGTCGGGTCAAAAGAGCGCAGCAAGTCCCAATCCATCTTGACCTTCCGCAAACCTGCCACAGACGAGACACCTCCGATGGGATGGAAAGCCGACGCTATTTTAACACGCCTTTCCCCGTTGTCATGCCGTTGCCAATCCTTGCGGGCGTCGCTACAATCTTGGTCGGCTATCACATCCCGAAGCGTGGGGTGAGCCAGCGATGGAGATGATGCTGCCAGAGATGTTGGCGTCCTTAACCCGCCAGCCGTCCGTGCAAGGGTTCGTCATTTGGACAGGGGTGGTCGGGGCAACGATTTGGCTTCCTTCCCTCGTCCCATCCGCCGTGCAAGGCATCGTTCGGCACTTTTGCCATGCGACTCTATTCGGGTTGCTGGTAGCGACCATCCTTTCGCCCGTGCGCCATAGTGCGGGGATGGGTTCGCCTTTCCCTCTCTTGGAACTCACTGCCCTTTGCCTCGCCGCCACTTGGTCATGGTTGGAGCGCGCCAAAGACCGTCTCAATGCTCAAAAGGTTGCCCCCGCTACTTCCCATCCCCTCAAAAAGACCCATCCGCAAGATTTGCTTAACGCTGTCCGCTTAGCCCTGTGGCTGACCCTTTCCTTGATGCCCGTCGTGCGATGGTTCTAAGGGAGCACCGACCACTTGCGCCACTGGGCAATGAGTTGCCCTGAGCGGGAAAGTTCCGCCTCTATCTCCCGCAGAAGTTGCCAATCTTCCTCGGTCAAGGGCGCCCGCACCAGCAAATCGGGGCGGCGCAGCAAGGTGCGCTTGAGCGCTTCCCGTCGCCGCCATTTTCGGATGGCTTCATGATCGCCTGAAGCCAACACCTCTGGCACTGCCCAACCCCGAAAGACCCTCGGACGGGTGTATTGCGGATACTCCAGCAACCCGCCCGCAAAGGACTCCTCAACGGGCGATTCGGCGTCAATGACGCCGGGCACCAACCGAGCCACCGCATCTATCACGACCATCGCCGCAGGTTCGCCCCCTGTCAAGATGTAATCGCCGACACTCAATTCGTCGGTGACCAAATGTTCTCGCACCCGTTCATCCACGCCCTCGTAATGCCCACAAATCAAAAACAGGATGGGATGGCGGGCAAGTTGCTGGGCGACGGCTTGGGTGAAGGGGCGCCCCTGAGCGCATAGCAGGATGATGGGCGGGTTTGAAGGAAGCGACAATTGCGCCAACACACTTTCCACCGCCGAAAAAATCGGTTCGGGTTTCAACACCAAACCCGCCCCGCCACCGAAAGGGTAATCGTCCACCGTCCGATGCTTGTCGGTGGCGTAATGGCGGATGTTGTGGCAACAGACGGCGATGTGCCCGTCACGGATGGCACGCCCGATGATGCTCACCTTCAATGGCGACTCAAACCATTCAGGGAAAAGGGTGAAGACATGGAAGGTCACTTTCGCCATCGCCGCCGTCGCTGCTTTGACACCTCCTCCAGCAAGCCCGGCTGAGGCTTAATGACGATGCGGCGGGCTTGACGGTCTATCGCCTTAACGAACTCCCTCACCATCGGGATCATCCCCCGCCCCGTCACCAAGACATCGTGCGCCCCCGCTTCCATCACTTCCAAAACTTCCCCGATTTCCTCACCCGCCTCAGTGACGACGGTCATTCCGACGAGTTCGCTGGCAAGGAACTCGCCTTCATCTAACTGAGGCAGCCACTCTTCGGGAACGGTCAACTGCATCCCGATGCTTTGCTCCGCCTGAGTGATGTGGGTGAATTCGGCGAACTTGACGATGAAGTTGGCGCCTTTGGCATAGACGCTTTCAATGGTGACTTTCTGCCGTCGCCCCGACGGGGCAACGAGGCAGAAGGCTCGCCCCACTTCAAAAAGGGGCAGCACCCTTTCCCCTTTGGGATGCACTTTGACAGCGCCCTTCAACCCATGCGTGGCGACAATCGTGCCGACGGGTTGCGTCCATGCTCGCAACGGGTCGGCGATAATCGGAACGCCCTTGCGTTTCGCCATCGTTGCTCACCTTATGGTGGACTTTGCCGCACCCCGATGGCACGGGACGCCGCTGACGCTTTTCGGCAGATGCAACCTTCTCGTCAAGATGTTGCCCTTTGTGCCCTCACAGGATTTCCACCGTCACCTTTTTGCCGACTTTGGTGGCGGCGGCACGGACTAAGGTGCGGATGGCGGTAGCGATGCGCCCCTGCTTGCCGATGACCTTGCCCAAATCGGTGGGGGCGACCCGCACTTCCACGATGACAGTTCGTTCACCTTCTATCTGGCGGACGCTCACTTCGTTGGGATTGTCCACAAGGGAGCGAACAATCGTCTCCACCAGTTGTCCTAAGGAAGTCCGCTGCTCCATCGCCATCGCTCTCCTCCTTCCTCAAGGCAGGATGGATTTTTGGGCAGGCAAGGGATGGGCAATGCGCCCGCTATGGTGTCACCGTTTGCTTTTGTTGCTTTTTGAGCCGATGGAACTCTTGCCAGATGCCCAATTTCGCCAGCAACCGCACGACCGTTTCCGTCGGTTGGGCGCCAACCGAAAGCCAATAGAGGGCTCGCTCCTTGTCAATGTGCACGACTTCAGGTTGGCGGGTGGGATGGTAGTAACCCAAGATTTCCAGAAACCGACCATCCCGTCGGGTGCGCGCATCAGCGACCACAATGCGGTAGCGCGGGTCATTTTTCGCCCCGACCCGCATCAAGCGCATCCGCACCAATGCCGTCTCACCTCCTTTCCGCTTTCTCGCCCTTTTGTCCTCTGTCGGTTCGCTTCACCGAAACGAAGTTTTTTCTCGTTGACGAACTGACGGATGGCTACATGCCGCCCAGAAGGCGGAGCAATTCCTTGTCACTCAGTCGGGCTTTGGCGAGCCGTTTCATTGTATCACGCATTGCCTTGAACTGGCGCAAGAGTTGGTTGATTTCCTGAACGGTCGTCCCGCTACCTTTGGCGATGCGCCGTTTGCGGGAGCCGTCAAGGATGTCAGGGTTGCGCCGCTCTTCTGGCGTCATGGACAGGATGATGGCTTCCATCCGTTTGAGTTTCCGCTCATCTATTTGCAGGCGCGGTCCACCCAATCCGCTCAAGCCGGGCAAAAAGGAAAGGAGTTGCTCCAACGGACCTGTCTGGCGCATCTGGCGCAATTGCAAGAGCAAATCATCCAAGCCGAAAGTCCCTTTCGCCAATCGCTCTTCCATCCGCTTAGCGGTCGCCTCGTCCACGATGCCCTCCACCCGTTCCATGAGCGACGAGACATCGCCTAACCCCAAGATGCGCGCCGCCATGCGGTCGGGATGGAAGATTTCCAAATCGCTGAGGTGTTCGCCCGTGCCGACGAGTTTGACGGGTTTACCCGTGACAGCCCGCACCGAAAGAACCGCGCCACCCCGTGCGTCGCTGTCCAATTTCGTCAAGATGACGCCCGTGATGCCGACTTCACTGTCAAAAGTTTCGGCGACCCGAACGGCATCTTGCCCCGTCGTCGCATCCAACACCATCAATGCTTCGTGGGGTTGCAACGCCCGTTTAAGGCGCTTCAACTCGTCCATCAATTCGTCGTCGGTATGCAAGCGCCCCGCTGAGTCCACCAAGAGGACATCGTGGGCATGAGTGCGGGCGTGGTGCAGGGCGGCGTGGGCTAAATCTTCGGGCGAACCCGTCCGCATCGCAAAGACGGGCACTTGCACCTTCTCCCCGATTTGCTCCAGTTGTTCAACGGCGGCGGGTCGTTTCAAGTCGGCGGCGACGAGCAAAGGGCGTCGCCCTTGCTTTTTCAAAAGCAGCGCCAACTTCCCGCAAGTCGTCGTCTTGCCCGAACCTTGCAAGCCCAACAGCAAAAACACCGTCGGCGGTTGCGACGCAAAGACCAACGGCGAGGGCTTTTCACCCAGCAAGCGGGTCAGTTCCTCATAGACGATTTGGGTCATGCGGCGGGACGGGTTGGGGTGGTCCATCACTTCGGGCGTCAATAACCGTTCCCGCAGTTGTCCGACGAACTGGCGGGCGACGCGCAAGTTGACATCCGCCTCCAACAAGTTCAACCGCAACTCCCGCAGCCATTCGTCCACCTCCTCTTCCGTCAAGCGCCCTCGTCCTCGCCATCGGGCTAACAAGTTCTGCAACCGTTCGGTCAAGCCACGCCACATTGCCCATGCGCCTCCGAAGGGGCAAGTATAGCGCAGGCGAATTGACAAAAAGGGTGGCAAAATAAAGGCGTCCCTTTTGCGTCGGTCAAAAAAGACGGGAGGCGAAAAGCCATGCGCCGACAGTTGACAATGAGCCTGCTCGTCGGAGTGGCGGCGTTGATGAGCCTTGCCTATCCGCAAAACCCCATCGCCGAATGGCTGCAACAGCGTTGGGGGACGAAAGAGTCACCGATAGAAATGCCCCCGCAGGGGGAGTTGCTTCTCTTCACGGGCGTCCCAGAGACATTAGACTTGAAACCTCGCTTAGCCCCGATGGGCAGCGGGCAAAGCCAATTCCCTTTCTCCGAGCATGTCTATCGGGGCTTGCCGTCGTGGCTGGTGATCACGGAAGGTTACGGGTCGGGTGGACAACTCATTTTCAGCCGTCCCTTGCGATTGACTCGCCCCTTAAGCGACTACGAACTTGTCCTCACTTTCATCCCACCCGCCCCTTTGGAAATCCCAACGACGCCTTCCGCAGGGCAACCGAGCGCTCCCGGCGCGCCGGGAATGCCTGGCGAACCAAGCGCCCCTGGCTTTGGCGGAGGACCTGAGACGGGTGGACCGTCTGGTGGCGGACCTGCCAGCCCTTATGGCGCAGGTGGTCCAGGCTTCTTGGGCGGATTGCCGGGCATGCCTGGCTTTTCGCCTTACGGCGGGATGGGGATCATTGGCGGAAGTCGTCAGCGGCGTTTGGGTTTGCGCCGCTTCATTAACTTCGGTGGGCTTTCGGGTGGCATGTTCAATCCGTATGGCGGAATGCCCGGAGGTCTCGCAGGTGGGATGCCCGGCGGCGAGATGGGAGGCGAGATAGGACCTGGCGCGCCCTATGGGATGGGCGGTCGGGGAGTGGGCGCCCCTGGCATCGGGGGAATGGGCGCGGGAACGACCCAACCGCCCGTAAGACAACCCCCTGTCATTCGCACCCTGAAAATGCTCTCGTTGCTTTTCGTCACCGACAAAGGTCTGCTCACCCTCACCTTCCGCTTGCCCCCCGATGAAGCCATGTCTTTTGATGACCTGTGGGCAACGGTGGTCATCCCCTTGCAACTGATGGGCACATCCCCTGAGCCTTCCCTGCTCCTTTACCGATTGGGGATTTCTGGCGATGCCCCCGACGAACTTTACATCGCCCGCCTTGCCCTTCGCCCCCGCAGCCCCCATCAACCCATCGTCCAACTCCGCTCTTCCGCCTTGACAATGCCTGCTCCCGGCGAAAAGCCTCTCATGCGCTACCTTGCCCAAGTCAATCAACCCTTCGTCATAGAAGCCTCCGTGACGGGCACGAACCTTCCGATGGAAATCCTTTGGGACTTCTCGCCTGAAAACGGCGTCCAACCCGATTTGCCCGACCGTCGGGGAAGGCAAGTCAGTTTCACCTTTGACAAGCCCGGCATCTACGATTGCGCCGTCATCGTTCGGGATGTCTTTGGGTTGACCAACCCGATCGTGGAGCGCTTCCAGGTGCAGGTGCGCTGAAGGGCAACGGTTCAGGATGCTTCATCCGTCGGGGTGTTTTTCGCTGGCGCTTCTTGGCGTTGGAAAAATTCGCGGACGATGCGGACGATTTCCTTGCCCAATTGATGGACGATGAACGACCCGACGCCTTTCAACTTTTTCAGGTCGCTCACCCGCTTGGGTGGGCGTTCCAAAAGTTGCAGGAGCACGCTGTCCTTGAGCAACCCCGGCGCTTTCCGCTCATTGACCAACCGAGCCCGCAACAACAGCAACTTCCAAAGCAATGGGCGCAACGATGGGGGAACGACCCGCAAGGGACGGCGGGGGACGGGCAATTCGTCCACTCCGTCCAACGCCTGTTGTCCTTTCTCCGTCAAGCGGACAAAGTGCTTGCCCTCAATGTAGCCAGCCCGAACCAAATCCCGCAAGAGCGCCTCCACGCTCCCTAACGAATTTGGGAAGAGTGCCCCCCAATTTTCGGTGCGGGCGATGTAACTGAGCCAGTTAGCCCGCGTTTCGCCCCGCAAAAGCCCCGCAATCGTCCGCAATCCCACGCCCGGTGGCGGCATCTGGGCGACCGTCTCCAACACCAGTCGGGCAATTTGTTGCCCCGGCAGAGAAAAGGCATCTTCTTCGCCCAAAATGCCTTCCCCGAACTCAACGCCTATCCCTTGCCCGCGCGTCGGGTGCGCTTCCAACCGCCTCGCCCTCGCCTCACCCCGACGACGGCGCGGTCGTTGCGTTGCAGGCTCAGGGGAAGGAGTGATAGCGGAAGGTTCTACTCGTTTGGGTCGTCGCCCCATTCAAAAGTCACCTCGCTGACAAAGGGATTGCTCGCTCGTTCCTGCCCAATAGTTGTCTCAGGTCCGTGTCCAGGGTGGACGATGGTGGCATCGGGCAAAGCCATCAGCCGTCGGAGGGATTGGCGCAACCGCTTTCCGTCGCCCCCCGGCAAATCCGTCCGACCGACGCTCCCCGCAAAAAGGACATCACCGCAAAACAAATGCCCAGGCGCATCAGGAAGGTAAAGGGCGATGTGGTCGGGCGAATGCCCAGGCACGGAGAGCACTTGAAAAGTGAGCGTGCCAATCGTCAAGGTGTCGCCATCGTGCAAAAAGCCGTCAGGCGTCGGCACGGGTTCGGCATTCGCCCATCCGTAAAGGGGAGCGATTTCATGAACTTGTCGCGCCAATGCCCACTCCCCTTCGGACATCAGAAAAATCGCCCCTGTCGCCTCCTTCACCGCCCTCACCGCCAAAACATGATCCAAGTGCCCATGCGTGGCGACGATGACTTTGACCGTCACTTGATGGGAAGCGAGCATCGCTAAGATGCGAGGGGCTTCATCCCCCGCATCAAGGACAAGGGCTTCCCGCGTCACGGGGCACGCCACCAAGTAACAGTTGCTCTGAAAGGGGCTAACCGTCACACGGTCAATGAGCACTGCCACAGCCTGTCACTCCCGAAAACGCACCGTCAAGTGCGCACCCGTTCGCCTCGCATCTCCTCGTCCATTTCTTCGTCTTGCAAAGCGTCCAACGCCTCGCGGGCGGGGTGAAAGTTGGGGTTGAGCCGAAGGACTGTTTGAAATTCCTTCCGCGCCGCCGAACGATTCCCCAACCGCCAGTAAACCATGCCCAGATGATAACGCACTTCGGCATCGTCAGGGCGCATCTTTGCCGCCCGCTCAAGGTAAGGTAGCGCCTGCCGATAATTTCCCCGCTGAAAGTAAACCCAGCCCAGACTGTCCAAAAAGGCGGGTTCGTTCGGCTTCAATTGCAACGCCTTGCGAATCATCCGCTCCGCTTCATCCAGCCGAACCCCCCGCTCCGCCAACAAGTAGCCGTAATTGTTCAAAGCGGTCGCATTGTCGGGGTCTAACGCCAGCACCTTTCGGTAAATTCGCTCCGCCTGCTCAAAGTCCCCTCGCATGTAAAGGGCATCAGCGATCACCGACAAGGCTTGGGCGCGTCCTTTCGGGTCGGCGATTTTCTGGGCGGTTGCCTCCGCTTCCTTCATCCGACCTTGACGCATCAGCACCATCATCAGCAACTGCCACGCCTCTTGATTTTTGGGGTCATTTTGCAACGCTTCCCGAAGGACTTGCTCCGCTTGCCCCCAATCTTGCCGACTGAGGGCTTCCTGCGCCCGCTGAAGGAAAAACACACTCCGCCATTGCTGGCGCATTTGGGGAAGGGAAAAGTGGCTGCGCACCTGCTGCCACCAACGCCGCGATAACTCGTCTAACCGCCAATGCGACAGCGCCAGAAGCAAAAGGGCGACGAGGGCAAAGGTGACAAGGGCAATCCATCGGCTCATCCGCTGCGTCCCTCCGATCGTTCACGACCGCTTTTGGGCAATCAAAAATCGTTCCCGCTTTTCCCAATCCGCCAACATTGTCACCTGCCATCCCTGAAGCCATTTTGCCACGATGGGCGGTTGACCAATCCCCAACTCCAATGCCACGATGCCACAAGGACTAAGCAATCGCTGTAACGGTCGTCGCATCAACCGCTTCACGACTGCCAACCCGTCCGCCCCGCCCCGAAGGGCGATGGGCGGTTCATAACAACGCACCTCAGGCGACAACCGTTCCCATTCGGCGTCAGCGACATAAGGCAAGTTGGCGACGAGGGCATCAAAAGTGTGGGGCGGGAAAATCGCTTCCAACGGCTCTGTCAAATCGCCCCGCAAAAACACGACCCGCTTTTGTAACCCCAATCGTTGGGCATTTTCTTCCGCCACTTCCAACGCTTCCGCCGAAATGTCCACGCCATACACCGTCGCTTCAGGGAAGCGATGCGCCAACGCCAAAGCAATTGCCCCCGAACCCGTCCCGATGTCGGCAATCATTAACCGCTCCCGTCCCAACTTTTTCAACCGCTCCGTCACGATGTCCACCAGTTGTTCCGTCTCAGGGCGGGGAATCATCACCCGCCGATCCACCTTCAGTTCCAAACCGCAAAAGGGCTGCGTGCCCAGCAAGTAAGCGAGGGGCACTCGCTTCGCCCGCTCCGCCACCAACGCTGCGAAGCGTTCCCCTTCGGCGTCGCTCAAAGTTCGCTGGGCGTCCATCCGCAACACTGTCCGCGTCGTCCCCAAAACATGCGCCAACAGCCATTCCGCCTCCGTTTTCGCTTCAGGCACTTCTGCCGACTGCAATTGCTCCGTCGCCCACATCAACGCCTCCGAAACGGTCATCTCCCATCCCTCGTTCATCGGTCATTGGTTCATTGGTCATTGCCTCATTGGTCATTGGTCATTTGGTCATTGGTCATTGCCCCATTGGTCATTGCCTCATTCACTCAATGACGACGACTTCGTTGGTCGGGAAGAAGAAGTGGACGAGGAGCAGGACGAACAGGACAGCCGTGTTGCCCAACACCATGCCCAGCATGAAGGGTTTGAAGAAGTGCCAAAGGCGGATGCCACCAAACCACATGACCAACGCCTTTGCCACCCAGCCGAGGAAGATGCTGAAGCCGTAACGGTCGCCGAACCATGAGACAGCGTTGCTGGCGGCGTAACCGAGGGGATGAAACGGAAACCACAAAAACTGCCAACGCAACCAAGTCAGCGCCATCGTCACCAACGCTCCCGCCAGCAAGTGGATGTAGTAAGCCGTCGGCATCCGCAAGTCTTGCGCCAGTTGCGTCAGCATCGTCGTCGCCATGCCACGCGGGTAGTTTCGCGTCCACCAACCCATCTTAGGCACTGCCGTCGTGTAGATGATGTGCAGGCAAGTCGGGTGGCAGGTCAAGATGGAGATGAACAGCGAAGTCCACATCAACCCGAAGATTTGCCGTTGGCTTAATCCGCCCAATTGGGCGATTTTCAATCCCTGCAACGCTTGTGCCGTCACATCGGTCGCTGAGTCGCTGATTTTAGAGCCGATCATGTTCATCGCCACGATGTTGGGCGTCCCGACCAAATCGCGCCCGAAAACGCGCATGAAGAAGTTGGTGATGGGGATGGGCGTCCAAAAGACGAACAAGCCCGCCTCGGCGACCATCCGCGTCAGCATGATGCGCCAGATGAAATGGACGGCGAACAGCAACACCGCCCAAAGCAATGCCAATCGCGCCGCCACCACGCTCCAAACGATGACGCCGCCGACGGTGAGCAGCAAAAGGAGCGTCAAGGTGCGGGGCGGCAACGGTTCCCCATCGGTTTCACCCCGCTCGCCTTTGAGGGTTCGTCGGAAGAAATCGCGGAAGTAGTGGCGGGCGATGTAGGCGTGCATCAGAAAGAGGGCGAACAAGCCGCCGATACTTTGTTGCTCCATCGGTGGCTGGTGGTCACTCAACCCCATCGCTGACCGAACGACCATTTGCAAGCGACGGACGACCCAGAAAAACCAGAAACTAAACCCGACATCGGTGGCGACGAAGTAGGTGATGCCGATCATGTCAAAGTAGAGGTTGAAGGGCATGTAGTTCAGGACATCCCACGGGCGATTTTGGAAGAGGGCGCCCCAGTTGGGGTAGATGTTGACATTCGGGAAGGTCGGGTAGTAAAGGTGCAGCGCCCGAAGGATGTAGATGACCGTCGGGATGAGGAAGCCGAACCAAAAGAGGGGATTGCGGGCGACCGCCACCAACCGCCGTTCGTCGGCGACTTCCACAGGGATTTGCGCCAGTGGGAAGGTGAGTTTTTCGTTGTCCGCCCATTGCCTCCGCAAAACCGCCGCGATGACGAGGTGAGCGGTAAACAAGGCGACGAAAAACACCGTCCAAATCGCCAACGGCACCACCCACGCTTGCCAGGGAATGTGCGCCCCTTCAGGCATCCCTTCCATCACCCACGCAATCACGCCGCTGCGCGGGTCTTTGGACGGAACGAGCCAATCGGGAATGTAAGGCAGCCAGTTGATGTCGTATTGCAACAGCGCTGGCAAGTTGCGAGGGGTGGCGAAGTAAATGGGGGCGATCAAGCCGAGGTAAAGGTAGTCGGCATATTGTTGCCCTGGGATGCCTGTCATGATGAGGATGGTGCAGTAAATGCCCAGCAACTCCGCCCGCGTGAACAGGGGCTTGCCAAAGAGCCATTTGCTGACGCCGTTGAGGGCTGCCAGCACCATCACTGGAAAAAGGGCGCATCGGGGCAGATGTCCCGTGCCGATCAGGTCGTAGCGCAGAAACGCCGAAAAGCAACCCGCCACCGTGATGCCGATGACCAGCGCCAACCCGATGGCGATGGCTTTCCAAGTCACTCGCTCCACTGCCACCATCGGTCGCTCCGCTGTCAAAACGCTCCATGTCCGCATGATTGAGCGGGCAGGGAAATGCCCCTTCACCCCCTTGCCAGTTCCCTGATGCGGCATTTCAGAACGGAACGGCAGACCCTCTTTCCGCCGATTGCAACGCCGCACAAATCACCCGCACGACTTGGCGGGCTTCTTCGGGCTTGACGGGCGGTTCGCCTTCGCCCCTTAAGGCGGTGACCAATCGGCGATAAAAATCCAGCCAATCCCCTTGCACCGTCGCCACTTCCATCTCTGCCGCCAACCCGCCAAAGTTCGTGGCGATTTTTGCCCGTTCGTTGGGGTCAAAAGTTTGCTTGACGAGTGTGCCTTTCGTGCCGATGACACGCCAGCGGGGTCGGGGAAGCCGCCAAAAATGCGACAGTTCCACGACGCCAACAACTCCCGACGGGAAGCCGAGGAGGGTGTGCGAATGGGTTTCCACATCGTAATCGTCGCCGTCAAAACCGCCGTATGCCATCCGACAAAAGACCCAAGACGGCGTGCCGAAAAGTTGCAGCAGTTGGTCAAACAGGTGAGCGCCCCAGTCGTAAATCATCCCGCCGCCGTGCCGTCGCCACGCCCGCCAACCGCGGGGCTTGCCATAGTGCCCGACGCTGGATTGCACTTCCACGATGTCGCCCAACCATCCCGCTTCTATCACCGCCTTCACCGTCAGAAAGTCGCTGTCAAGGCGGCGGTTGTGGAAGACCGTCAGCAGCACCCCGTTTTTGTCGCGGGCTGCAATCATTTCATCGGCATCTTCCACCGTCGGTGCCATCACCTTCTCCACGACGACATGCTTGCCCGCTTCCATCGCTTGGACGGCGAGGGGCGCGTGGGAGTCGTGGGGCGTCGCTAAGATGATGACTTGAACGGCGTCATCATTGAGGGCGTCATCCAAAGTGGCGTAGCCTTTCACACCCTGCTCGGCGATGGCGCGCTGGCGGCGAGTTTCGTCCAAGTCGCAAACAGCCACGAGGCGCAACCCGTCCACTTGTCGGATGGCTTGACAATGCCATCGCCCCATGCCGTAACCGACGACGCAAACGCCGAAAGCATCGGTCAACGCGCTCCCACCTCCACGCTGCAATTTTGACACCCGAAAGTGCCAAAATAATTGGCGGTCGCAACGATGGCGACAGGAGGCGGCAAGCGATGATGGAATTGCATTGGGCGAGACGGCTTTTTCTTTCCGCCGCCAGCACCCATTGGGAGCCTGCCGTTGATTTCTGTGAGGACGAGGAAGCCTACCATGTCATCATGGAAATTGCGGGGGTCAACGAGAGGGATTTGGAGGTGACTTACCAACCCGATGGCGTGTTAGTTGTTCGCGGGGTGCGTCGTCCATTGCTCTGCGGTGGCGTTTCCTGTCTCCTTTTGGAAATCGCCTACGGCGCTTTTGAGCGGCGCATCTCATTGCCTCCCGACATTAATCCCGACGGCATTGAAGCCTCCTACAAGGCAGGGATGTTGCACATTCGCATCCCCAAAATTCCCTCCGCCCGCCCCCTTCGGATTAACCTTGAAAATCGCTGACGAGGTGAGGGACGATGTTAGTGCCAGAAGAGGTGCGGCGCAGTCTGCCTGAGGAATTGCCCGTCGTGGCGCTGCGAGATTTCGTCGTCTTTCCCTTCATGGTCACCCCTCTGGATGTCGGGCGACCAAAAAGTGTTCGTGCCGTAGATGCCGTCGCCGCCGACCTGCGGATGTTTTTGACCGTCATGCAGAAGGACAAAGACATCCAAGACCCTCAGCCTCCCGACGACCTTTATGCCATCGGCACCCTTGTCACCATCCTTCGGATGATGCGAGCGCCCGACGGGCGAATTCAGTTGCTTTTGCGGGGACTTGCCCGCGTCCGCATTGACGAATGGACGCAGACCGACCCTTACTTGAAAGCCCGCTACACCATCATAGACGAGACGACGGAGATGACCGTTGAGGTGCGGGCGTTGATGGGAAGCGTCTTGCAACTCTTCCAGCAAATGGTGCAACTCTCCCCTCACCTACCCGACGAAGCCTACGCCATTGCTGCCGCCGCCGAGACACCCGCCCAATTGGCGGACATCATTGTGACTGCCTTGAACCTTTCCGCCCAAGAGCGCCAACGCTTTTTGGAAACCCTTGACCCCGTGCAACGCTTGCGCGACCTTTTGCCCTTGCTTTCCCGCGAGGTGCAAGTTTTGGAACTGACGCAAAAAATCCAAGAGCAAGCCCGCCAAGAGTTGGACAAAGCCCAGCGGGAATTCATCTTGCGCCAGCAGTTGCGGGAAATCCAGAAGGAACTGGGCGAGACGCCCGAAGCGGAAGTGGAAGAGTTGCGCCAGAAGATTGAAGAGGCAGGGATGCCTGACGAGGTGAAGGAAGTTGCCCTGCGGGAGTTAGACCGCCTGTCCAAAATGCATCCCGCCGCTGCCGAATACACCGTCAGCCGCACCTACCTTGACTGGCTTATCAGTTTGCCCTGGAGCAAGGTGACCGAAGACAACTTGGACATCGCCAACGCTAAGCGAGTGCTGGACGAAGACCACTACGACTTGGACGATGTGAAGGAGCGACTGCTGGAATTTTTGGCAGTGCGCAAACTCAAGCAGGACACCAAAGGACCGATTTTGTGCTTCGTCGGTCCGCCCGGCGTCGGCAAGACAAGTCTGGGGCAAAGCATCGCCCGCGCCTTGGGGCGCAAGTTCGTCCGAATCAGCCTCGGTGGCGTGCGCGATGAAGCCGAAATTCGAGGTCATCGGCGCACTTATGTCGGCGCGTTGCCGGGACGCATCATTCAGGGCATCCGCCAAGCGGGGACGAAAAACCCTGTCTTCATGCTGGACGAAGTGGACAAACTCGGCTTTGATTTTCGGGGCGATCCCGCTGCGGCGTTGCTGGAAGTGTTAGACCCCGAACAAAACCACAGTTTCGTTGACCACTACTTGGATGTGCCCTTTGACCTTTCGCAAGTCCTCTTCATCTGCACCGCCAACATCACCGACACCATCCCGCCCGCTTTGCTGGACCGCATGGAAGTCATCCGCTTGCCCGGCTACAGCCACGAAGAGAAGTTGCAAATCGCCCGCCGTTACCTCATCCCCCGCAACCTCAACGAACATGGCTTGACCGACGAGCACTTGGAAATTACCGACGACGCCCTTTCGGTCATCGTCCGTCAATACACGCAGGAAGCGGGCGTTCGGAACTTGAACCGAGAAATCGCCAACATTTGCCGCAAGGTTGCCCGACGCCTTGCCGAAGGCGTTTCCGAAAAAGTCGTCGTCACGCCCGAAAACTTGGCGGAGTTTCTCGGACCGCCCAAGTTCGTGGAAGACTTCGCCGAGCGACAACCCCGCGTCGGCGTCGCTAACGGGTTGGCGTGGACGCCCTTTGGCGGTTCGGTGTTAGTTGTAGAGACGACGAAGATGCCCGGCAAAGGCAACCTCATCCTGACGGGTCATTTGGGCGAAATCATGAAGGAGTCCGCCCAAGCCGCCCTCAGTTATGTGCGTTCTCGTTCCGAGCAACTGGGCATCCCCGAAGACTTTTTCGCCAAGCACGACATCCACATCCATGTGCCAGCGGGGGCGATCCCGAAGGACGGACCGTCGGCAGGCATCACGATGGCGACGGCGTTGGCGAGTTTGGCGACGGGGCGTCCCGTCCGCCCTGACTTGGCGATGACAGGTGAAATCACCCTCACGGGACGCGTGTTGCCTGTCGGTGGCATCAAAGAGAAAGTGCTGGCGGCAAAAGAAGCGGGCATCCACGAAATCATCTTACCCACCCAAAACCGCAAAGACCTGACCGAAATCCCCGAACACATCCGCAACGCCCTCACCTTCCACTTCGTGGAGAACATGGACGAAGTTTTGGAGTTGGCACTGCAACCTACCCCGGAGATGGTCACCGTGTGAAACGGCGGCGACTGGCGATTGGCGACTGGCGAACGGTGAAAGCGGCGGCAAATAGCGATGGGCGAGTGGCAAGAGAAGGCACGACAACAAATTGACCAGTCGTCATTCGCCGATCGCTATTCGTTGCCGTAAGGGGAGTGAAAACCGATGACCGTCGCCGAATTGCTGCAACGGGCGCGGTCGGCGATCGGACACAAAGTCAAGTATCGGTTGGGAGCGGGCGGGATTGACCCCACTTCTCCGACCCCCGCCAGTATTGACAACGCTTGCGATTGCAGCGGATTCGTCTGTTGGTGTCTGGGCATCTCCCGCAAAACCGACCATCCCCTCTATGTCCGCTTCAATGGCGGTTGGATCAACACCGACGCCATCGTCTATGATGCAAATCAGCCGACAGGACTGTTCTTCCCGTTGGACGAACCCAAAGTCGGTTGCCTTTGGGTCTTCCCCTCCCGACGACCGAAACGCCCTTACGGGCATGTCGGCATCGTCTCTGCCGTGCGGAACGGCAAAGTCACAAGGGTCATCCATTGCGCCGCCAGCAACTTCCGCCGCTACGGCGACGCTATCCGCGAGACGCCCCCGACCGTCTTTCAAGTCCCCGATGCCCTTTTTGTCTGGTATGTGGGCATTGAAGACACGGAGGCAAGCATCTATGTCGCATCACCCTGACCGCCTCTTCCTCGCCGTCCTCATCGCTTTCGCCCTCGCTCTCATTGCGCTGGGCATTGTCGCTTCCCTCGTCGTCTTAGCGGCGTCGGCAACTCTCTTGACAGGTGCGACTTTACTGGCGGCAACCCTTGGGCTGACTTTCGTGCTCCTCTCCCTCTTTTGCGTCCGCCCCGATGACCCATGCAGCCTCGCTTGGGATGCCCTCAGTCAAGCCACCCTCGCCCTAAAGCAAGCCCTTCAAGAACGGGACGAAGCGCAAGGGCATTGGCTTTACGAGCGGGCGATGAGCGCCGTGCAATTCGCCCAATCCGTCGCCCCGTCCTGTGTCCCTTTGCATCAAGCGATGACGGCGTTGGCAGAAATGCCCCTGACCGAACGACGACAAACCTCGTCCGAATGGCGCGCCCATGCCAATCGCTGCCTCGGTTTGCTCCTTGCCCTCAGCCCTTTCGCCATCCCGCCCGTGCGTTGGGCGATTTGGACGCAAACCCTTTGGCAAGTGTTCGCCATCGCCATCAGCGGGACGATAGCGATCGTTACTTGGCAAGGCATTTCCAACCCGCCCTTGCGCGCCCTCTCTTATGCCTTCAGCGGGGGCATCTTGGGGGCGAGCCTTTACAACTTGCGCACCCTCGCCGACCACATCGCCGTCCAATGCGATTACAGCCCCCGCTTCTGGGTGGATTACCTCACTCGTCCCCTTTTGGGAGGCATTTTGGGCGTCGTCGTTTACGCCTTCGCCGCAGGATTGGCGTGGACGCTGACGCTTCAAAGTCCCGTCGGTGACCAAATGCCCAAAGTCATCTTCGCCTTAGGCTTCCTCAGCGGTTACGCCCTCCGTTCCGTCCTCGCTTGGCTCAACAGCATCGCCAAAAGCATCTTTCGCCCCGCCCCCTCCCCCAGCCCGACCCCCGAAACGCTTCCTCGGCAAAACGGCGGCGAATAGCGACTGGTGAATGGCGACTGGTCAATCGGTTGATTGCTGCCATTTTCACCACTCGTCGCTATTGGCTTCTCCGCACTGCATTCAACCGTTTCCGACCGAAGGAACGGCGGAAGGCTTCCTGACTAACTTTCGCTTTTCGCCATCTCGCTGGTGACCTTACTGTCAAACAACTCTTACTTTGGCAGCAAAGCAATCGTTTGTCCTTTTTGCTGGACTGAAATCCCTAAAGCCTCTGCAACTTGCCTTAAAGGAACAACCAATTCGCCCTTGTATGGGAAAACAGGTCTCTCCAACTTCACCTTCCCCTTGTCCGTCTCCATCTCCCAAGAAAACGCCTTAACTTTTACCCATTGCCCATTCCGCCTCGCCGTCACCATCCACTCCGTCTTCGTCCGCTTCGTTTCTAAGACAACTTGAGCGGGTTCAAGGGTTGAAAGGGGAGCGACTGTCACTCCCGCTAAAGAGATGACTTTTCCTTGCCCAAAAGGTTTGTTGGCGACCAAAAGGGTGACAGGTTTTTGAGCCATCCCGAGCAACCTCTTCGGATGCAGCCTGATCCGATACTCTATCCCCCACGCCAACGCCT
>Ga0209670_100134_pt1 | contig 47089 bp, 50 predicted proteins | sample PerSpoBPS_BMetaG_FD_184741 | JGI IMG/M metagenome (GOLD analysis project Ga0209670, IMG submission 184741) | Thermal spring microbial communities from Yellowstone National Park, Wyoming, USA - Perpetual Spouter B (PS_B) MetaG (SPAdes) (version 3) | ecosystem: Environmental > Aquatic > Thermal...
GCGGGCCAGCTTCTCCGTGTCCCTGGAGTCCTCTTTGGGGCCCCTACCCCCAAATGAACCGCTAGCACCAGCTCCACAAAGGGCATGAGGTCCTTGGGGGTGAAGGGAAGCCTCCTCATCAAGGATCATCTTGCCCCGTCGGAACTCGGGGGGGAAGTTCAGCCCATGCTGGCTTGCGCCAGCAGGGGGTGGTATTAGAATGCCCCCATGCGGCCGGAAGCCTTCCTCTTCCCCCTGCGCCTGGTGATCCTCATGCCGGTGGCGGGGCTCCTTCTGGGCTCGGTCTACTTCGCCTACCACGCCCTCCTCGAGGCCCTCGCCGCCTGGCAAAGCCCCCTGGAGGAGGCCCTGCCCAGGCTGGTGGGGGCGGTGGACCTGGGGCTTCTTGCGGCGGTCTTCCTCATCTTCGGCCTGGGCCTCTTTGAGCTTTTCATCCAGAAGCTGGACCTGCCCATGGAAAGCGTCCTCACCGTGGAAAGCCTGGCCGACCTCAAGGCCAAGCTGGGCCAGGTCATCGTCATGATCCTGGTGGTGAAGTTCTTTGAGAAGGCCCTGGCCTTCAAGCCCAAGGAGGCCCTGGACTTCCTCCTCTTCGCCGGGGGCGTGGCCCTGCTGGCGGGGGCCCTCTGGCTCACCAAGGCCAAGGAGTGATCGTCTACCTGGACCAGAACTACGCCAGCCGCATGGCCAAGCACCTCCTGGGCCAGCCCGGGCACGAGGCCTTCGGCAGGCTCTTTCTGGCGCTAAAGGGCAGGGCCCTGGCCCCCCCTTCCCCCTTCCACGTCCTAGAAACCCTTTACCCGGCGCGGGGGCCCAAGGAGAAGGCGGGCTACCTCCTCCCCGCCCTCATGGAGGTCTTCTCCGCCCTCTCCGGGGGGCTTTGGGTCCGCCCCTGGCAGGAGATCGCCAAGCGCCAGGAGCGGGGCCTGTACCTGGAGGACTTCCTCTGGCATGGGGGCGACTGGGAGACCCCCGCCGACCTCTCCCCCTTTGCGGGGCTTCTGCAAGGCCTCCCCGAAGATCCCCTCGAGGCCCGGGCCTGGGCCCTGGAGGAGATCCAAAGGCGGACCGGGCTCCGGGAGGTGCCCTTTACCCGCCTCCTCGCCACCCTCCTGGCCGAAAGCCGTAAGGACAAAAGCCGGAAACCCCGCCCCTCGGACCTCCTGGACTTCGTCATGGCCGCCACGGTCTACCCCTACGTGGACCGCCTCCTCACCGACCGCTACCTCAGGAACCTCCTGGGGAAGAAGGCGGTGGGCGGGCGCCGCAAAGAGGTGGAGGCCCTACTCTTGAGCCTGAAGGGGGAGTAGACTTCGGGGGATGAGAGGCATCCGGGACCCCCGCCTCGTCCCTATCGCCGAAAAGGTCATGGCGGGCGAGCGCTTGAGCTTCGCCGAGGGCCTCGTCCTCTACGAGACCAAGGACCTCCCCACCCTCATGCGCCTGGCCAACCTGGTGCGGGAGAGAAAGCACGGCCACAAGACCTACTTCGTCCACTCCATCCGGGTCTCCCAGACCAACATCTGCTACGTGGGCTGCACCTTCTGCGCCTTCCAGAGGCGCTTCGGCGAGGAGGGGGCCTGGGACTTTGACGTGGAGGAGGTGGTGGCCTGGGTAAAGGCCCGCTACCAGGAGGGCCTCACCGAGATCCACCTGACGGCGGGTCACCACCCCAAGAGGCCCTTCCAGTACTACCTGGACCTGGTCCGGGCCCTGAAGGAGAACTTCCCCGGGGTCCAGGTGAAGGCCTGGACGGCGGCGGAGATCCACCACTTCTCCAAGATCGCCCGCCTGCCCTACCGGGAGGTCCTCCTGGCCCTGAAGGAGGCGGGGTTGGACGCCATGCCGGGGGGCGGGGCGGAGATCTTCGCCGAAAGGGTGCGGAAGCGGATCGCCCGGGCCAAGGTCTCGGCGGAGGGGTGGCTTGAGGTCCACCGCACCGCCCACGAGCTGGGCATCCCCACCAACGCCACCATGCTCTACGGCCACATAGAGACCCTCGAGGAGCGCCTGGACCACATGGAGCGCCTGAGGCGGCTCCAGGACGAGACCGGGGGCTTCATGAGCTTCATCCCCCTGGCCTTCCAGCCCGACGGCAACCAGCTGGCCCGGGAGCTGGGCAAAAAGGAGTTCACCACCGGCCTGGACGATCTCAGGAACCTGGCCATCGCCCGGCTTTACCTGGACAACTTCCCCCACATCAAGGGCTACTGGGCCACCTTAACCCCCGAGCTCGCCCAGGTCTCCCTGGACTGGGGGGTCACCGACATAGACGGCACCCTCATTGAGGAGCGCATCGTCCACATGGCGGGAAGCCCCACCCCAGAGGGCCTCACCAAGGAGGCCCTGGCGGGCATCATCCGGAGCGCGGGCCGCATCCCCGTGGAGCGGGACGCCCTCTACCGGGAGGTGCGGGTCTGGGACCAGGTAGAGGCGTGAGCTACCGCCTGGGCCTCCCCCCCTACGCCAACGTGGCCCCCCTGGCCCACTTCCTAAGGCCCGAGGGTTTTGAGCTGGTTCGGGCCCCGCCCACCGCCCTCAACCGGATGCTGGAGGAGGGGGCGCTCACCCTTTCCCTGGCCTCGAGCCTGGCCTATCTGGAGCGCCAGGAGGCCTGGGGGCTTTTGCCCGACTTCTCCGTGGCCGTTTTGGGACCGGTCTACTCGGTGAACCTCTTCCACCGGGTGCCCCTGAAGGACCTCAAGCGGGTGGCCCTCACCGGGGAAAGCGCCACCAGCGTGGCCCTCCTCCGCCTGCTCCTGGAGGAGGAAGGCGTAAGACCCGCCTGCGAGCGGGCCGAGGGGGAGCTGGAGCTTCTTGAGCGCTACGACGGGGTCCTCCTCATCGGGGACCGGGCCATCCGGGCCTACGCCGGCCTCCTCCAGAACCTCCCCGAAACCCCCATGGACCTCCCCACCCGCTTCGGCGAGGTGGAGGTGACCGATTTGGCTATGGCCTGGTTCCGGAGGACCCGCCTCCCCTTCGTCTTCGCCGTCTGGGCCTACCGCCTGGAAAGCCCCCCGCCCAAAGCCGTGGTCCAGGCCCTGAGGCGGGCCCGTCTTCTGGGCCTGGGCCGCCTGGAGGAGGTGGCCCAGGCGGAGGGGAGGCGCCTATCGGTCCACCCCGCCCTCCTCCTCCACTACCTGTGGAACTTCCGCTACCACCTGGAGGAGCCGGACCGGCTAGGCCTGAAGGCCTTCGCCGAGGCCCTGGGCCTTCCCTTCCGACCGCACTACTATCCTAAATAGCGCTTGACATATCGTAGCGCTTGGTGTAGCGTAGCCTTGGGCCGCTGGCCCAAGGAGGGTAAAGATGCGTTGGAACCTGGATCCGGCCCACACCAGCATCACCTTTTCTGTGCGGCACATGATGGTGGCCACGGTGCGGGGAAGCCTGAACCTGAAGGAGGGCTTCGTGGAGACCGACGAAAGCGGCAAGCCCCTCCGGGTGGAGGCCCGCCTGGACGCCAGGAGCATCCACACCGGCGTGGCCGACCGGGACAACCACCTGCGCTCCCCCGACTTCCTGGATGCGGAGCGCTACCCGGAGATCGTCTTCCGGAGCGAGAAGATCACCCCCCTGGGGGAAGGCCGCTACCGGGTGGAAGGGGAGCTCACCATCCGGGACGTGACCCGGCCCCTGGTGCTGGAGGTGGAAACCTCGGGGCCCATCAAGGACCCCTGGGGCAACGAGCGCCTGGCCGCCCACTTTGAGGGGAAGCTCAACCGCAAGGACTTCGGCCTCACCTGGAACATGGTCCTGGAGACGGGGGGCCTCCTGGTGGGCGAGGAGGTCCGCTTTAGCGTGGACGCCGAGCTGGTAGCGGCCAGGGAGGCCGTGGGCGCGTGAGGATGGCCCCTCTTGGCCTCGCCCTAATGGCCACGGGGATGGCCCTGGGGACCAACCTTCTCCTCTACGCCCTGGCCCGGCTGGCGGGCGTGCCTTTCCAGGTGGCCCCTCCCGGAAGGCCTCCCGAGGAGGTGGGCCTGGCCGCCGTGGCCCTCTTCACCGCCCTGCCCATGGCCCTAGGGTTCGCCCTCTACGTGCCCTTTAGACGGCGAAGCCCCAGGGCCTTGCCCATCTTCGTGGGCCTGGCCCTGGCCGTCTTCTTCCTGATGCTCTTCCCCCCCTTGGCCGCCGCCTCCGATCCCAGAACCGAACTTTCGCTCATCGCCCTGCACGTGCCCCCTGTGGCCTTTTACCTGTGGGGTCTTGTCCGAATGGAGGAAGCCCTTTGAGGCGGCTTTTGGGGCTCACCCTGAGGGTGCGGGACCTGAAGGCCCAGCTGGCCTTCTACCGGGACCTCCTGGGGCTTGAGGTGGAGGCCGACCCGCCCCGATACCGGCTCTTCCCCCAGGGGCGGGGCTTCCTCCTGGATCTGATCCACGACCCGGAGGCCCCCCTCCGCCCTTACCCCTCGGTGGGCCTCTACCACTTCGCCCTCCTCCTGCCCGACCGGAAGGCGCTGGCCGCGGTCTTCCGCAGGCTTCTGGAGGGGAAGGCCCATTTTGAGGGAGCCGCGGACCACGGGGTCTCCGTGGCCCTCTACTTCCGGGACCCGGAGGGCAACGGCCTGGAGCTCTACCGGGACCGCCCCCGGGGGGAGTGGCCCGAGGGCCCCCTCATGTTCACGGCGCCCCTGAACCTGGAGAGCCTCCTCGCCGAAAACCCCAGGCCCGCCCCCCTCCCCCCGGAAACCCTCCTGGGCCACCTCCACCTCCACGTGCCGGACCTAGAGGAAGCCGAAGCCTTCTTCGCGGGAAGGCTTCGCATGGCCGTGACCCTGCGCACCTACCCCGGGGCCCTCTTCTTCGCCTGGGACGGCTACCACCACCATGTGGGGGCCAACACCTGGGCGGGGAGGCGCCTGGCCCCGGAAGGCTCCACGGGGCTTGTGGGCTATGCGCTGAAGGCCCCCCCAGAGGTCCCTCCCGGCCTTTACCGGGACCCCACAGGGGCCCTGGCCGAGGCCCCTTGACGCCGCCCCCTTCCCTGCCCTAGACTCAGGGGCAACTATGCGGACCTTTGGGCGCTACCGCGGCTTCTATCCTCCCGCCGGGGGCGCCCTTGGTCTTGCGTAGCGGTTTTCCGCAAGCGGGCGCCCCCGAAAGGGGGCGCCCAAGCTTTAAGGAGGCGAGCCATGCTGATCGTGATGCGGCGGGGACACACGGAGGAGGAGCTTCAGGAGGTCATCCGGGAGATAGAGAAGGTGGGGTACCGGCCCCACGTCTCCCGAGGGGTGGAGACCACCCTGGTGGGGGCCATCGGCCGGGGGCCCACCCCCGAGCTCATGGAGCACTTCCTGGCCCTCCCCGGGGTGGCCGAGGTCATCCCCATCTCCAAACCCTGGAAGCTGGCCAGCCTGGACGTCCAGCCCTTCCCCACGGTCCTGGACTTCCCCACGGGGAGAACCGGGGGCGGGCACGTCATGGTGGCCGCGGGCCCGTGCGGGGTGGAAAGCCGGGAGCAGACCCTGAAGGCGGCCCGCTACGTCAAGGCCCACGGGGCCCACATGCTCCGGGGCGGGGCCTTCAAGCCCCGCACGAGCCCCTACGCCTTCCAGGGCCTGGGGGTGGAGGGGCTTTTGATCCTGGCCGAGGCCCGGAAGGAGACGGGCCTCCCCGTGGTGACCGAGGTCCTTTCCCCGGACCAGGTGGAGCTGGTGGCGGAGTACGCCGACGCCCTGCAGATCGGGGCCAGGAACGCCCAGAACTTCCCCCTCCTCCAGGCGGTGGGGGAGGTGGGCAAGCCCGTCCTCCTCAAGCGGGGGATGAGCATGACCCTCGAGGAGTTCCTCATGAGCGCCGAGTACATCCTCTCCCGGGGCAACATGCGGGTCATCCTGGTGGAGCGGGGCATCCGCACCTTTGAGAAGGCCACCCGCTTCACCCTGGACGTCTCCGCCGTCCCCGTCCTCAAGAGCTGGACCCACCTCCCCGTCTGGATTGACCCCTCCCACCCAGCGGGGAAGCGGGACTGGGTCATCCCCCTGGCCCTGGCGGGCCTGGCGGCGGGGGCCGACGGCCTGATCGTGGAGACCCACCCCGAGCCGGAAAAGGCCCTCTCCGACGCCGCGCAACAGCTCCACGAGGACGAGTTCGCCGCGCTTATGGCCCGGGTGCGCCGCCTAGCGGAGGCCCTGGACAAGACCCTCTCCGCCCCGGTCAAGGGATGAGGCCCCTCTTCGCCAAGGTGGGGGTCTTCGGGGTGGGGCTTCTGGGGGGGAGTGTGGCCCTGGGCCTCAAGGAGCGCTTTCTGGCCGAGGAGGTCCACGTCTACGACCCCGACCCCCTGGCCCTGGAAAAGGCCCTCTTCCTGGGGGTGGCGGACCGGGCCCACCGGGAGATCGGCCCCTGGGTGGGGGAGCTCTCCTTGGGCATCCTGGCGGCCCCGGTGGGGGCTTTGAAGGCCCTGGGCCAGGCCATCGCCCCCCACGCCCACCCCGAGAGCCTCTGGACCGACGTGGGGAGCGTCAAGGCCAAGGTGGTGGAGGCCCTGGAGAACCTCCTCCCCCACTTCCTGGGGGGCCACCCCATGGCGGGAAGCGAGCGGGCCGGGGTGGAAAACGCCCACGCCGGGCTTCTGGAAAACGCCGTCTGGGTCCTCACCCCCACCCATAGGACCACCCCGAGGGCCAGGGAGGGGATTCGGCGCTTGGTGGAGGCCCTAGGGGCCTACCCCCTCGAGGTGCCCCCCAGGCTCCACGATGAGCTGGTGGCCCGCATCTCCCACCTGCCCTACCTCCTGGCCGTGGCCCTGAACCGCATGGTGGCCCAGAGCCGGGACAAGGACCTCCTCATGTTCCTGGCGGCGGGGGGCTTCCGGGACCTGACCCGGGTGGCCTCGGGAAGCCCCAGGATGAGCCGGGACATGGTGGTGGAGAACAAGGAGGCCCTAAGGGAGGCCATAGAGGAGCTACGGGCGGTCCTCCTGGAGCTGGAAGACCTCCTGGAGGAGCCAGAGGCCCTCCTAAGGGCGGCGGAGGAGGCCAAGAGGACCCGGGATGCCCTCCCCATCGTGCGCCGCAGCCTCCTTCCCGAGATGCACGACCTCTCGGTCCAGGTGCCGGACCGCCCCGGGGAGATCGCCCGGATCGCCACCGCCTTGGGCGAGGCCGGGGTCAACATCAAGGACATTGAGGTCCTCACCATCCGCGAGGAGGCGGGCGCCCTCCGGCTTGGCTTCGCCACCCGGGAGGAGAGGGAGCGGGCCAGGGAGGTCCTCAAGGAGGCGGGGTACCGGGTTCGCTAGCCCGGGCTACCCGGTTCTTCCCCAAGGCCTTGGCCTGGTAGAGGGCCTGGTCCGCCCTGAGGAAGAGTCCCTGCAAATCCCCCTGGTAGAGGGCCACCCCAAAGCTGGCGGTTACGCCCAAGGCCGCAATGCCTTCCCGAAGCCTTTCCGCCAGGCGCTCTGCCCCCAGGAGGTCGGTGGCGGGAAGCAGAACCACAAACTCCTCCCCGCCCCAGCGCCCCACCAGGTCCCCCTGGCGCACGTGGGTCTTCAGGTACTGGGCCACCCGCCGGAGGAGGCCGTCCCCCTCCTGGTGCCCCCGCTCGTCGTTCACCCGCTTGAAGTCGTCCAGGTCCAGGAGGATCAGGGCGAAGGGCTTTTCCCCCCGCTCCACCCGGGCCGCCTCCCTTTCCAGGGCCATCTCTAGGGCCCGGCGGTTGGGGAGGCCCGTGAGGGGGCAGGTGAGGGCCTGCTCCCGCCAGAAGCGGGCCTGGCCGTAGAACTCCCGGAAGCGGGCGAGGAGGAGGGTAAGGGCGAGGAGAACAGGCTGGGAAAAGGCGTAGTGGCCGTAGGGGAAGCCCATGCCCTGGCCCGCGAAGAGGGGCAAGAGGACGAGGAGGCCCCCCCAGAAGGCCCCCACCCCCAGGGCCCAGGGTAAGGGGTAGGCGAAGGCGGCGAGGAGGTAGAGGGCCGGGCTCCAGAAGCCCGCCCCCCAGTAGGCCTCCCCCGAGCGCCAGGCCTCAAAGAGGAGGTAGAGCCCCAGGGCGTGGACCAGAACCCGGGGGGCCCGCCTGGGGCCTTGGAAGAAGGCCCAGAGGAAGAGGAGGCCGAAGAGGAGGTAGACAAGGTAAAGGCGGGGGTCCTGAAGGGGTCGGTAGGAGAGCTGGACCCCCACCCCCAGGACCAAGCCCACCCAGGTGAGGAGGTAGAGGAAGCGGACCAGGTCCATGCCCCATAGTTTTCCGGAAGCCGTGAAAACCCTGTGAAAAATCCCCTCTCAAGGTAGGACCTTGCCCGGGTTCAGAACCCCCCCGGGATCCAAGGCCGCCTTGGTCCGCCTCAGGAAGTCCAGGGTGGCGGGGTCCAGGGCCTCGGCCATGAAGGCCCGCTTCATGACCCCGATGCCGTGCTCCCCGGAAAGGACCCCCCCGTGCCGCAGGGCCACCCGGGCGATCTCGTGGGCCAGCTCCCAGACCCGCTCCTCGGGCTCAAACCGGGGGTCGTAGAGGATGTTGGGGTGGAGGTTCCCGTCCCCGATGTGGCCGAACTGGACCACCACAAGGCCGTGGGCCTGGCCCAAGGCGGCAATCTCTCCCACCACCTGGGGTAAAGCAGAGCGGGGAACGGCGATGTCCTCGTTGACCCGCTTGGGGCGGAGGCGGCCTAAGGCGGGGCTCACGCTCCTCCGGGCCCGCCAGAGGGCCTCGGCCTCCTTCTCGTCCCTGGCCCGCCGGACCCCGGCCCCAAGCTCCAGGGCCGTTCTCTCCACCAGGGAAAGCTCCTCTTCCACCAGCTCCCGGTCGTCCCCGTCGGTCTCCGCCAGGAGAAGGGCCCTATTCCGGGGCAGGCCCATGCCCAGGTAGTCCTCCACGGCGTTCACGGCGCTTTGGTCCATGAACTCCAGCTTGGCGGGCACCGCCCCCAGGGCGATGGCCCGGGAGACCGCCTCCGCCAGGGCCTCCACCTCGGGGAAGACGGCCATGAGGGTGGCTCGGTGCCGGGGCAGGGGAAGGAGGCGGAGTCTGGCCCCGGTGACGAGGCCCAAAGTCCCCTCCGAGCCGATGAGGAGCCCAGGGAGGTCGTAGGCCTCCCGGCCCAGGCGCCACACCTCCCCCTCCCCGTCCACCCACTCCAGCTCCAGCACATAGTCCCCCGTGACCCCGTACTTAAAGCAAAGGGGCCCCCCGGCGTTTTCCCCCAGGTTCCCCCCCAGGGTGCTGGTGCGCCAGGAGGCGGGGTCTGGCGGGTAAAAGAGGCCGAAGGGCCTGGCGGCCTCCGTGACCCGGGCCGTGGTCACCCCGGGCTCGGCCCAGGCGGTACGGGCCTTGGGGTCCACCTCGAGGCGGGCCATGCGGGTGAAGGCCACCACGATGGCCTCCCCCAGGGGCACCGCCCCCCCGGAAAGGCCGCTTCCCGCCCCCCGGGGCACCAGCGGCACCCCGTGGCGCCGGGCTAGGCGCACCAGGGCCTGGACCTCCGCCCTGGACTCCGGCAGGACCACGGCCAAGGGGGCCTCCCCTACCAGGATGGCGTCGTAGCGGTAGACCTCCTTCTCCGGGCGGGAGAGGAGGGCCCGGGGTCCAAAGGCCGCCTTCAGCTCCTCCTGAACCTCAAGCCCCATACCCCCAGGCTACCAGCCTGGGTCGCAAAGGGCGGTGCTGTCGGGGCGCACCGGGGTTTGCGCCGGGACGTAGGGGCCATAGACCCCGGCGGTCATCCCCCTAACCCAGAGCCGGCGGTCGGGGAGGGGCTCAATCCCAATCCCTTGAGGGGCCACGTACACCGCCCGGACCTCCCCGCTTGGGGCCACCTCCAAGTATCCCCGCACCTCGGGGCCAAGGATGGGGCCGGAAAGGCGGAATACCTCCTCGGGACGCGCCCGCCAGGGGCCTACCCCCTCCGGCACCCAGAAAAACTCTAAAGCGTCCAAGCGCCCCTCCAGGTCAAAGCGGTAGTCCAAGCGGGTGTTCCGGTCAGCGCAGTAGGTCCCCTGGGTGCGGAGGGCCTGGATGCGGTGCCCGGGGTAGGCCACCTCCAGGGTCAGGGAGCAGGCGGAGAGGAGGGGCAAAAGGAGAAGGGCGCGCATGCTTCCACCCTGTCCCAGGCTCCCCTAGAAGGGCTTGGAGGGGGCTAAAGGAGCCTTTAGACTTGGGCCCATGGCCTACTGGCTCCTCAAGACCGAACCCGAGACCTACAGCATAGAGGACCTCAGGCGGGAGGGCCGGGCCATCTGGGACGGGGTCCGGAACTACCAGGCCCGGAACTACCTGTTGCGGATGGAAGAGGAGGACCTCTGCTTCATCTACCACTCCAGCACCAACCCCCCCGGGATCGCCGGCCTGGCCCGGGTGGTGCGCACCCGCATCCCCGACCCCACCCAGTTTGACCCCCAAAGCCCCTACTTTGATCCCAGGGCCACCCCGGAACAGCCCCGCTGGTACACGGTGGAGGTGGCCTTCCTCGAGGCCTGGCCCCTCATCCCCCTAAAGGAGCTCAAAGCCCTCTTCCCCCCGGACCACCCCCTGGTAAAGCGGGGGAACCGGCTTTCCGTGATGCCGGTTCCCCCGGAGGTGGCCGAAAGGCTTATTGGGCGGAAAGGGTCCCGATGATCTTGAAGAGGGGCAGGAACATCCCGGCCACGATCATGCCCACGATGACGCCCAGGAAGATGATCATCAGGGGCTCAATGGCGGCGGTGAGGCTGGCCACGGCCTCGTCCACCTCCCGCTCGTAGAAGTCGGCGATCTTGGTGAGCAGGGTGTCCAGGGCCCCGGTCTCCTCGCCGATGGCCACCATGGAGCTCACCATGGGGGGGAAGACGAAGGGGTGCTGGGCCAGGGTGAGGTTCAGAGGCTCGCCCTGCTGCACCTTGTTTTTGGCGGTGTTGATGATTTCCTCCACCACGCTGTTGCCGGCGGTGCCCTTGGTGATGTCCAGGGCCTCGAGGATGTTGACGCCGCTTGCGAGGAGCAGGGCCAGGGTGCGGGAGAAGCGGGCGATGGCGGTCTTGCGGTTCAGGTTGCCGAAGACGGGGACCCTCAGCTTGATGCGATCTATGACCTTCCGCCCCTGGGGGGTGCCGTAGTACCAGCGGTAGGCGAAGAAGAGGGCCACGAAGAGGAGGAGAAGGGGCAGGGTGGCGGCCCGGAGGAACTCGGAAACGGCGATGAGGAAACGGGTGAGGAGGGGGAGCTCCGAGCCCAGGTCGGTGAGGATCTGGGCGAACTGGGGCACGATCCCTGTGAGGAGGAAGTAGGCCACGCCCACGGCGAAGACGAAGACGATGGTGGGGTAGGTCATGGCGCTACGGATCTTGCCCCTCAGCTCCAGGTCCTTCTCCAGGAAGGTGGCCAGACGGTCCAGGATCACGTCCAGACCGCCCGAGGTCTCCCCCGCCCGCACCAGGTTCACGTAAAGCCGGGAGAAGAGCTTGTGCTTGGCCAGGGCGTCGGAGAAGGCCATACCGCCCTCTATGTCGGTGCGCACCTCCTTGATGATCTCCCGGAACTTCTTGTTCTCGGTCTGCTTTTCCAGGATGGCCAGGGACTGGAGGAGGGTGAGGCCGGCCCCGATCATGGTGGCCAGCTGGCGGGAGAAGATGGCCAGGTCCTTAAGCCCCGGCCCCCGCTCCAGAGCGGGCAGGCGCACCTCGGCCTGAAGGCCCCGCCCCGGCTCCTTGATCTCGGCCACAAAGAGGCCCCGGTCCCTTAAAAGCCGGGCTGCGGTGCGCAGGTCCTCGGCCTCAATGGTGGCCTCCACCAGGCGGCCCTGGCGGTCGCGGGCCTTATACTGGTAGACCGGCATGACGGAAGTATACCAGAAGGAGCTGGCCCAGGCGGCGGAGGTTCTGAAAAAGGGCGGCCTGGTGGCCTTTCCCACCGACACCGTCTGGGGCGTCATGGCCCGGATGGAGGACGAGGCCGCCTGCCGCAGGATCTACGCCCTGAAGGGCAGGGAGGAGAAGAAGCCCCTCCAGGTCCTGGTGGCAGGCCTGGAGGACGCCCTAAGGCTTTCGGACCTGGGCCCCTTGGAGGAGCGGTTCCTGCGCCTGGCCGAGGCCTTCTGGCCGGGGGCCCTCACCATCGTGGTCCCGGGCAGGGGCATCCCCCCCTGGATCAGCCGGGACGGCTCCGTGGGCCTGAGGATGCCGGCCCACGAAACCTTACGGGAACTCCTCCGGCGGGCGGGAGGACACCTGGCGGCCACCAGCCTCAATAGGAGCGGCGAGCCCCCGGTGAGGACCGAGGCCGAAGCCCGGGCCTTCCCCGTGGACTTCGTCTTCCCCGGCGAGGCCACGGGGCTGGCCTCCAGCGTGGTGGACCTGCGCACGGGGGAGATCCTCCGGGAAGGGGCCATCCCCAAGGAGGCCCTTCTCCCTTACCTCCATGGCTAGCCTGAAGGCCGAGCTCCTGGCCGTCCTCTTCGCCGCCGGGAGACCCGTGGCCCTGAAGGAGCTCTCGCCCCTGGGCCACCCGGAGGAGGCCCTGCTTCGGGCCCTTTCGGCCCTGGAGAAGGAGCTTTCCGGAGGGGAGATGGGCATCGCCCTGGAGCGGGTGGCGGGCGGGTGGCGGCTCGTGGTGCACCAAAAGGCCCTGGAGGCGGTGGAAAGGGTTCTGAAGCCCACGCCCCCCCGCCTTTCCAAGGCCGCCCTCGAGGTCCTGGCCCTCATCGCCTACCACCAGCCCATCGCCCGCGCCGAGCTGGAGGCCATGCGGGGCAAAAGCGTGGAGGGGGTCCTGGAGGGCCTCATGGAGCGGGGCCTGGTGCGGGTGGTGGGGGAAAAGGAGGCCCCGGGCAGGCCCAAGCTCTACGGCACCACGGAGCGCTTCCTAGAGGTCTTCGGCCTGGAGAGCCTAGAGGACCTCCCGCCCCTCGAGGAGGGCCCACCCCTCCTCCTCCGGGGCTAGGGCCTCTTTGGCGGGGACGGGCAGGGGGCTAAAGAGCTCGTTCTGCCGCACGAAGGCGAGGAGGAAGCGACCCAAAAGGCGCATCTGGCTCCTGTGGGCCCGGATGGCCTTGTCCTTTAGGTCCACCTCCTCCTGGGTGAGGGGGAAGCGCTCCCAGGGAAGCCCTCGGCCCCGGGGCGGAGGGTAAAGGGGAAGCCCCTTGTGGAGGCCCTTGGGCAGGGGGTACTGGTACCCCCCGTGGACGATGTAGTACCAAAGCCGCCCCTCCAGGCCCAAAGAGGCCGCCGCCTGCATGCCCAGGTAGGCCGTGGCCTGGTGGTCCCGGTGGGCGTCCAGGGGGCTTGGGAGGAGGACCCGGGTGGGCTTTAAGTACCCCACCGCGGCCTTTGCCGCGGTGGGGGCCCCAGAAAAGCCCTTCCACAGCCCCGGCTTGGGCACCCTATGTCGCAAAACCAATGTGCGGGCACTTAGCTCCTTTAGAAGCTCCACCAGGGTAGCCTCCAGAGCCTTTCCCGTGTAGGGGAGGCCCGGGCGGTAAACCCCGGGGTAGATGGCCGCCCTCAGGCCCGTGTAGGGGCTCTCGTAGGGCAGGTAGTAGTGGGTGGTGAAGAGCTGAAACAGCCCCCGGTCGGGAAAGCCCAGAAAGATGGCGCTCTCCCGGGGAAGGCCCAGGGCCTCGAGGCCCCGCCAGGCCTCCACCATGCGCCTTAAGGCCAGGCGGCGCATGGCCTCCTTAGAGGGCATGGGGCTTCCCGCCGCCAGGTCAAAGGCGTCCCCCGAGGTCAGGTAGACCACGCTGACCCGCCCGCCCTCGCCAAAGACCCGGCGCATGAGGCCGGCCGCCGCCAGGACCTCGTCGTCGGGGTGGGGGGCCAGGACCAGGAGGTGCTCCTTGGGCTTAGGGGAAAAAAGGGGCAGGCGCCGCACCCCGGGCCAACCAGGCGGCCAGGAAGCTTTACCGAAGCCTAGGCTTCCGCCTCTACGCCAAGCGGGCCAGCCCCTTCTGGGCCCCCTACCTGGGCCGCCCCGTGATCCACGAGGTCTGGGTGAAGGAGTTGGGGTAGACTGGCCCCATGCTGGACTTCTACGCCTTGGAGGACCTCCTCACCCCCGAGGAGAAGGAGATCCAAAAGGCCGCCCGCCGCTTCCTGGAAAAGGAGGCCCTGCCCCACATCCGGGACTGGTGGGAGGAAGGGGTCTTCCCCACCCACCTGATCCCCAGATTCGGGGAGATGGGCTTCCTGGGCCCCACCCTGCCCCCGGAGTACGGGGGGGCGGGGGTCTCTAGCGCCGCCTACGGCCTCATGGCCTACGAGCTGGAGCGGGTGGACTCGGGGCTTAGGAGCTTCGCCAGCGTCCAGAGCTCCTTGGTCATGTACCCCATCTACGCCTTCGGGAGCGAGGCGCAAAAGCGGGAGTTCCTCCCCAGGCTCGCCCGGGGGGAGATGGTGGGGTGCTTCGGCCTCACCGAGCCCGACGGCGGCTCGGACCCCTACGGCAACATGAAGACCAAAGCCCGCCTCGAGGGGGACACCTGGGTCCTCACGGGCACCAAGATGTGGATCACCAACGGCAACCTGGCCCACATCGCCATCGTCTGGGCCAAGGACGAGGCGGGTAGGGTCCTGGGCTTCATCGTCCCCACCGACAGCAAGGGCTTCCAGGCCCGGGAGGTGAAGCGCAAGATGAGCCTCCGGGCCTCGGTGACCAGCGAGCTCGTCCTGGACGAGGTGCGGGTGCCGGAGTCCCTGCGCCTGCCCAAGGCGGAGGGCCTCAAGGCCCCCCTCTCCTGCCTCACCCAGGCCCGCTTCGGCATCGCCTGGGGGGCTATGGGGGCTTTGGAGGCCGTCTACGCCGAGGCGGTGGCCTTCGCGGGGAGCCGCTATACCTTCGGCGAGCCCATCGCCAAGAAGCAGCTGGTCCAGGCCAAGTTGGCGGAGATGCTGGCCTGGCACACGGAGGGCCTCCTCCTCGCCTGGCGCCTGGCCCGGCTCAAGGACGAGGGGAAGCTAAAGCCCGCCCAGGTTTCCCTGGCCAAAAGGCAGAACGTGAAGAAGGCCCTGGAGGCCGCCCGCCTGGCCCGGGACATCCTGGGAGGAAGCGGCATCACCCTGGAGTACCACACCATCCGCCACATGCTGAACCTGGAGACCGTCTACACCTACGAGGGCACCCACGACATCCACACCCTGGTCCTGGGCCGGGAGATCACGGGGCTGAGCGCCTTCTAAAGGCCCCGCCGCGCGGGGACCCCTATGGTGATCGCCTTCACCGGAGACCCCTTCCTGGCCCGGGAGGCCCTTCTGGAAGAGGCCAGGCTCCTAGGCCTTTCCCGCTTCACCGACCCCACCCCCGAGGCCCTGGCCGAGGCCCTGGCCCCGGGGCTTTTTGGGGGCGGGGGGGCCATGCTGGACCTGAGGGAGGTTTCCGAGGGGGAGTGGAAGGCCCTGAAGCCTATCCTGGAGGGCGTTCCCGAAGGCGTGCCCGTCCTCCTCCTAGACCCCAGGCCAAGCCCCTCCCGGGCCGCCTTCTACCGGGGAAGGGAAAGGCGGGACTTCCCCACCCCCAAGGGGAAGGACCTCGTGAGGCACCTGGAGAACCGGGCCAGGCGCCTGGGGCTTAGGCTCCCCTCCGGCGTGGCCCAGTACCTGGCGGCCCTCGAGGCCGACCTGGAGGCCCTAGAGCGGGAACTGGAGAAGCTCGCCCTCCTCCCGCCCCCCCTCACCCTGGAGAAGGTGGAGATGGTGGTGGCCCTGAAGCCCCCCATCACGGGGTTTGACCTGGTGCGGGCGGTCCTAGAGAAGAACCCCAAGGAAGCCCTGGCCCGCCTGAAGCGCCTCAAGGAGGAGGGCGAGGAGCCCCTAAAGCTCCTCGGGGCCTTCGCCTGGCAGTTCGGCCTCCTCTCCAGGGCCTATTTTCTCCTCCAGGAGAACCCAAGGCCCAAGGAGGCGGACCTGTCCCGGCTGGGCGCCCACCCCTACGCCGCCAAGAAGGCCCTGGAGGAGGCGAGGAGGTTAAGCGAGGAGGCCCTCCGCCAAGCCCTCACCACCCTCATAGAGGCCGAGCGCCGGGCCAAGGAGGGCAAGGACCCCTGGCTGGCCCTGGAGATGGCGGTCCTAAGCCTGGCGGTTGACCAGCGGGTCAGCCCCGGGTAGACTCGGGGCATGCTGCAAGCCGAGCTATTGGAAGCGGTGCTGAAGCGGGCCCTTGCGGGCGGGGCCGACTTCGCCGAGGTCTACGCCGAGCGCTCCCGGAAAAGGCAGATGGTGGTGCGCTCCGGCCGGCTGGAGGATGCCCTAAGCGGCCTGGACTACGGGGCCGGCATCCGGCTCTTCTTCGGCACCGAGGTGGTCTACGCCTACACCAATGACCTCACCAAGGAGGGGCTCCTCGAGGCCCTGGAAACCCTGCTAAAGGCCAAGGGCACCCTGGGCAAGGTGGACGAGCGGGGCGTGGGGGGCCTGGACTTCCGCAAACGGGCCCCCAAAGGCCTCCACGCCCCCAAGGTGCCCTACGGGGAAAAGGACAAGCGCTACCGCCTGGAGAGGCTTCTGGAGGCGGAAAGCGGCGCCAGGATCGCCCCCGAGATCCGCCAGGTGGAAACGAGCCTCCTGGAGTGGGAAGAGGAGGTCCTCATCGCCAACACCGAAGGGGTCCTGGCCGAGGAGAGGCGGGTCAGGACCAGGCTCTTCGTCCTGGCGGTGGCCCAGGACGGCGCCGAGGTGCAGACGGGCTACGCCGGGCCCGGCAAGAGCGTGGGCCTGGAGCTCTTTGACCTCTACCCCCCCAAGGCCGTGGGGGAGAAAGCCGCCCGCCAGGCCCTGACCAACCTCCGCGCCAAGCCCGCCCCCGCCGGCACCTTCCCCGTGGTGGTGGGGCCCGGCTTCGGCGGGGTTCTCTTCCACGAGGCCGTGGGCCACCTCTTGGAGACCACCAGCGTGGCCAAGAAGGCCAGCGTCCTCTCCGACAAGCTGGGCGAGAGGATCGCCGGCCCCGCCGTCACCTACATAGACGACGGCACCCTCCCCCACGCCTGGGGCTCCACGGAGATGGACGACGAGGGGCGGCCCACGGAGCGCACGGTCCTCATAGAAGGAGGTGTCCTGAAGGCCTACATGGTGGACCGCCTGGGCCACCTCCAGACCGGCTACCCCATGACGGGCTCGGGCCGACGGCAGGACTACACCTTCGCCCCCACCTCCAGGATGCGCAACACCTTCATCGCCCCCGGGGACAAGAAGCCCGAGGAGCTCTTTGAGGGGATAGAGTTCGGCCTCTACACCAAGGAGATGGGGGGCGGGCAGGTGAAGCCGGGCTCGGGGGAGTACAACTTCGCCGTCCAGGAGGGCTACATCATCCGCAAGGGGCGTGTAGAGGAGCCCGTGCGGGGGGCCATGCTGGTGGGCAAGGGCCCCGAGACCCTCATGAGGGTGGTGGCCGTGGCCGACGACTGGGAAAACGCCCCGGGCATGTGCGGGAGCCTCTCCGGGGCGGTGCCCGTGGAGGTGGGCCAGCCCCATGTGCTGGTCTCCGAGATCGTGGTGGGAGGTCGGGCATGACGCTGGAAGAGGCCAAGGGCTACGTGCTGCGGCGGGCAAGGGAGATGGGCCTCGAGGCCGAGCTCCTCTTCGTGGAAAACCGGGAGCTTTCCCTAAGGGCCCAGGGGGGAAGGCTGGAGGAGCTGAAGGAGGCCCGCCAGGGCGGGGTGGGCCTAAGGGTGGTGGCCGGGGGCCGGGTGGGCTACGCCTACACCGAGGAGCTCTCCCAGGAGGCCCTGGACTGGGCCCTGGAGGAGGCCCGGGAAAACGCCCTCCTCTCCGCCAAGGAAGGGCGCATCCCCCCGGGGAGGCCCCTGGGGAGCCACGACCTCCTGGGCGAGGGGCTTTCCGCCCCCCTGGAGGCCAAAAGGCAGGCGGCCCTGAGCCTGGAAAAGGCCCTCCGGGAGGACCCCAGGGTCAGGGCGGTCCTCATGGGCGGGTACATGGAACAGGAGGTGCGCCTCGCCCTGGAGAGCACCCAGGGGGCCCAGGGGGCTTACCGCACCGGACTCGCCGGGCTCCTGGGGAGCTTCGTCATGGGAGAGGGGGAAAGCCTCAAGCAGGGCTGGGACGCCCAGTTTGGCAAGGAGTTCCACGCCCTGGACCCGGGCCGCACCGCCCTGGAGCTCCGGGAGAAGACCGCGAGGCTCCTCGGGGCGAGGCCCCTGAAGACGGGCCGCTACCGGGCCTACCTGGAGCCCAAGGCCATGGCGAGCCTCCTCATGATCCTGGCCCAGGCCTTCTCCGGCAAGATGGCCATGGAGGGCAAAAGCCGCCTCCTGGGCAGGCTTGGGGAGAGGATCGCCAGCGAGCTCGTCACCCTCATAGACGACCCCACCCTGGAGAAGGGCCTCCTCTCCCGCCCCTTTGACGCCGAGGGCACCCCGGCCAGGCCCACGGTGGTGGTGGAAAAGGGGGTCTTCCAGACCTTCCTCCACAACTCCGAGACCGCCAGGGCCCTGGGCCAGGAGAACACCGGCCACGCCCGAAGGAGCTACCGGGGGCCCCTAGGCGTGGGCCCCAGCAACCTCTACCTGGCCCCCGGGGGGGACCTGAAGCTGACGGACGGGGTCGTCATCACCGAGTTCATGGGCCTCCACGCCGGGGCCAACCCCGTGAGCCTGGACTTCTCCCTCCAGGCCCTGGGGCTTTGGGTGGAGGAGGGGGAGGTCCGGCACGCCGTGGAGAACTTCGCCGTGGCCGGCAACCTCCTGGAGCTCCTCCAGGCGGTGGAGGGCGTGGGGAGCGACCTGGACTGGGTCCTGATGGACGCCGCCTACGGGAGCCCCACGGTGGCCGTGGCCGAGCTTTCCTTCGCGGGGGCATGAGGGGGCTTTGCTAAGCTAAGGGCATGCCTGAAGTTACCCTAGGCCCTGATTTCCAGATCACCCTGCCCGCCGAGGTGCGCCAGGCCCTGGGCCTGCGTCCCGGAGAGCGGCTTCGCGTGGAGGTGGTGGAAGGAGAAATCCGCCTCAAGCCCGTGCACCCGGCGGTGCGGGAGCTGGTGAAGAACCTCCTGGAGGCCTATCCCGAGGAAGCCCGAGCCCTGGGAGAGGCCACAGGGCACGACGCCTTGGGCCATGTGCGCCGCCTCCGGGAAGGATGATCAGCCTAGACGCTAACCTAATACTGGCCGCTCTGGATCCCATGGACGCCCTGCATGAAAGGGCAATAGCTTTCTTGGAATCAGTAGAAGACCCCTTTTTCTACATCTGCCCGCCAGTCTACGCTGAGCTCAGAGCGGGGGAAGGCCTTCCTCTGGTAGAGGCCTTTTTGCAGAGCCTAGGCGTGCGGCTCCACCTGGAAATGCCTCTGGAGGTCTGGCGCCTGGCTGGGGAACGGTTTGGCCTTTACGCCCGCAAAAGGCGGGAAGGAGGCCTACCCCGGCGCATCTTGGCTGACTTTCTCATTGGGGCCCACGCTTTCTACCACGGCTTCCGCTTGGCCACCTTTGACCCCTTGCCCTATCACACCGCCTTCCCTGAACTGGAGGTGCTTCCGTGAGAGTCTTCGTCACCCGCACCCTGCCGGGGCCCGCTTTGGAGTGGCTTAGAGAGGAGGGCCTCGAGGTGGAAGTCCACCAGGGCCTCCTCCTCCCCCGGGAGGAACTCCTCAAAAAGGTGGAGGGAGTGGTGGGCCTTATCCCCACGGTGGAGGACCGGATAGACGAGGAGGTCATGGAGCGGGCCGGGCCAGGCCTCAAGGTCATCGCCTGCTACAGCGTGGGCGTGGACCACGTGGACCTGGAAGCGGCCAGGAGGCGGGGCATCCGGGTCACCCACACCCCTGGGGTCCTCACCGAGGCCACCGCCGACCTCACCCTGGCCCTCCTCCTGGCCGTGGCCAGAAGGGTGGTGGAAGGGGTGGACTACGCCCGGGGAGGGCAGTGGCGGGCCTGGCACCCCGAGCTCCTCCTGGGCCTGGACCTCGAGGGCCTCACCCTGGGCATCGTGGGCATGGGAAGGATCGGCCAGGCGGTGGCCAAGAGGGCCCAGGCCTTTGGGATGCGGGTGGTCTACACGAGCCGCACACCCAAGCCCCTCCCCTACCCCTTCCTTCCCCTGGAAGAGCTCCTCGCCCAGGCCGAGATCGTCTCCCTCCACGCCCCCCTAACCCCCGAAACCCACCGCCTCCTGAACCGGGAAAGGCTTTTCGCCATGAAGCCGGGGGCCATCCTCCTCAACACCGCCCGGGGAGGCCTGGTGGACACCGAGGCCCTGGTGGAGGCTTTAGACGGCCACCTCTTCGGGGCTGGGCTGGACGTGACCGACCCCGAGCCTCTGCCCCCAGAGCACCCCCTCTACCTGGGCTCCGCCGGAAGGCGCACCCGGGAGCGCATGGCCATGATGGCGGTGGAAAACCTCCTCGCGGTCCTGAAGGGCCTGGAGCCCCCGAACCCGGTAGCATAGGCCCCATGAGCCTTCTCGTGGGGTTCCTGGGCGGGCTTTTCGGCGGGCTGGTGGGCCTGGGTGGGGGCACGGTGATGATCCCCCTCATGGTGGGGCTTCTCAGGCTTTCCCAGCACAAGGCCCACGGCACCAGTCTGGTGGCCGTCTTTTTCACCGGCCTCATGGGGGCTTTCACCTACGGCCTCCAGGGCTCTTTGGACCTGAAGGCGGGCCTTCTTCTGGCCATCACCGCCATCCTCACCGCCCGCTACGGGGCCCGGTACGTCCACAGCCTCCCCGAGGCCAGGCTCAGGCGGGCCTTCGGCTGGTTCCTCTTCTTCGTGTCCTTCCTCCTCCTCCTCAAGCCCTACCTGGCCCCCGTGGGTCTGGTGCGGGGTGAGGTGGCCCAGGGCCTCACCCTCCTCCTGGCGGGGGCCTTCACCGGCTTCCTCTCGGGGATGATGGGGGTGGGCGGGGGGACCATCATGGTGCCCGCCATGGTCCTCCTCCTGGGCATGGCCCAGCACACCGCCCAGGGGACGAGCCTCCTGGCCATGGTGCCCGCCAGCTTCGTGGGGGCCTACACCCACTTCCGCCTGGGGAACGTGGAAGGGGACCTGGTGCCGGGCCTGGTGCCCGGAGTTCTTCTGGGCACCTTCCTAGGCGGGGAGCTGGCCCACTTCCTGCCTGAAGGAGGCCTGAGGCTGGTCTTCGCCGCCGTCCTCCTCTGGACCGCCTGGCGCTACCTTCGCCCCAAAAGGTGATCGCGGTGGGGTACTTAACCCCCTTGCCACGACTCCCCCGCCCAAGTTTGGGCGGGGGCCGTTGCATCGTGGAACCCTAGGGTGTAAGGTGAGCCTGGCCTTTAATCCGGTCCCGCGAGGCCGGAAAGGGGGAAAAAGTGCGAGAACATAGGACGCGGCAACAGGGAAGAAACCGGGAGGCTTCGGCCTCCCCTTTTTTTGGAGGTGGGGCGTGCGCTTCAAGGCAGAGCTGATGAACGCCGAGGAGATGCGGCGGGCCCTCTACCGCATCGCCCACGAGATCGTGGAGGCCAACAAGGGGGTGGAGGGCCTGGCCCTGGTGGGCATCCACACCCGGGGGATTCCCCTGGCCAAGCGCCTTTCCCGCTTCATCCAGGAGTTTGAGGGGGAGGAGGTCCCCGTGGGCATCCTGGACATCACCCTCTACCGGGACGACCTCTCGGAGATCGGCCACCGGCCCCAGGTGCGGGAGACCCGCATCCCCTTTGACCTGACGAATAGGGCCATCGTCCTGGTGGACGACGTCCTCTACACGGGCCGCACGGCCAGAGCCGCCCTGGACGCCCTCATGGACTTAGGACGCCCCAGGCGCATCTACCTGGCGGTCCTGGTAGACCGGGGGCACCGGGAGCTTCCCATCCGGGCGGACTTTGTGGGCAAGAACGTGCCCACCGCCAAAAACGAGGTGGTGAAGGTCAAGGTGGCCGAGGTGGACGGGGAGGACCGGGTGGAGCTTTGGGAAAAGGAGGAGGCGTGAGGCACCTTCTGGACTTTGAGGGCTGGTCCCGGGCGGATCTGGAAAGCGTGCTAGACACCGCCAGGGTGATGCGGGAGGTCTTGGAGAGGCCGGTGAAGAAGGTGCCCGCTTTGCAGGGCTTCACCGTGGCCACGGTCTTCTTTGAGCCCTCCACCCGCACCCGCACCTCCTTTGAGCTGGCGGCCAGGCGGATGTCGGCGGACGTGGTCTCCTTCGCCGCCCAAAGCAGTAGCCTCCAGAAGGGGGAAAGCTACAAGGACACCCTGCTCACCCTCGAGGCCATGGGCGTGGACGCCTACGTGATCCGGGCCGACGCCGCCGGCGTGCCCCACCAGGCCACCCGCTGGGTCAAAGGGGTGGTGGTGAACGGGGGGGACGGCCAGAGGGCCCACCCCACCCAGGCCCTTCTGGACGCCTACACCCTCTTGGAGGCCCTGGGGAGCCTGGAGGGGAAGAAGATCGCCATCGTGGGGGACATCCTCCACTCCCGGGTGGCCCGGTCGGGGGCGGAGCTTTTCTCCCTCCTGGGGGCCGAGGTCTGGTGCGCGGGGCCCCCTTCCCTCCTCCCCCAAAGCCTCCCCGGGGCCCGCCTCACCCCCAGCCTGGAGGAGGCCCTGGAGGAAGCGGACGCGGTCATGGCGCTGAGGCTACAAAAGGAGCGGATGGAAGCCGGCCTCATCAACCTGGAGGACTACATCGCCCGCTACCAGATCACCGAAAGGCGGCTTGGGCTCGCCAAACCCCAGGCCCCCCTCCTCCACCCCGGGCCCATGAACCGGGACGTGGAACTAGAAGGCACCCTGGCGGACTCGCCGAGGAGCCTGGTAAACCGGCAGGTGCAAAACGGCGTGGCCGTGCGCATGGCGGTGCTGTACCACCTCCTCGTGGGGAGGGAGCGATGATCCTGATCAAAAACGTGAACCTGGTGGACGCCAAAGGCGTCCGGGGCCCCGCCGACGTCCTCATCGGCGAGGGGCGGATCCTCTCCCTGGAAGGGGGGGAGGCTTCCTTGGTGGTGGACGGCTCCGGCAAGCTCCTGGCCCCGGGCTTTCTGGACCTCCACGCCCACCTGCGGGAGCCCGGCGAGGAGGTCAAGGAGGACCTGGCCTCGGGGCTTATGGCGGCGGTTCGGGGCGGGTACACGGACGTGGTCTCCATGCCCAACACCAGGCCCCCCGTGGACACCCCCGAGGCCGTGCGGGCCCTGAAGGCCAAGGCGCTTCGCCTCGGCCTCGCCCGGCTCCACCCGGGGGCCGCCCTCACCGTGGGGCAGGAGGGGGAGCGCCTCACCCAGGCCGGCGGCCTGAAGGAGGCGGGGGCGGTCCTCCTCACCGATGACGGCCGCACCAACGAGGACGCCTTCATCCTGGCGGCGGGGCTTCTGCAGGCGGCCCCCCTGGGCCTCCCCGTGGCGGTGCACGCCGAGGACGCCTCCTTGAGGCGGAACGGGGTGATGAACGATGGGCCCCTGGCCCACCGCCTGGGCCTTCCCGGCAACCCCCCAGAGGCCGAGGCCGCCCGCATCGCCCGGGACCTCGAGGTCCTCCGCTACGCCCTAAGGCGCTCCAAGGCCAGGCCCCGCCTCCACGTCCAGCACCTCTCCACCAGGCGGGGGGTGGAGCTCATCCGCGAGGCCAGGCGGGCGGGCCTCCCGGTGACCGCCGAGGCCACCCCCCACCACCTCACCCTCACCGAGGAGGCCCTGAAGGGCTTTGACCCCATCTTCAAGGTGGCCCCGCCCCTCCGCGCCGAGGAGGACCGGGAAGCCCTTCTGGAGGGCCTTCTGGACGGCACCCTGACCGCCATCGCCACCGACCACGCCCCCCACACCCAGGCGGAGAAGGAGCGGGACCTCCTCCGGGCCCCCTTCGGCATCCCCAGCCTGGAGGTGGCCTTCCCCCTCCTCTACACCGAGCTCCACCTGAAGCGGGGCTTTCCCCTCCCCCGCCTCGTCGCCCTCTTCACCGACGGCCCCCGGGAGGTCCTGGGCCTCAGGCCCCTCCACCTAGAGGAGGGGGCCGAGGCCAGCCTGGTCCTCCTGGACCCCAAGGAGGCCCCCGTGGAGCCCGCCCGCTTCGCCTCCAAGGCCCGCTACTCCCCCTGGGCCGGGTGGGCCTTGGCCGGGTGGCCGGTCCTCACCCTGGTGGAGGGGCGGGTGGTCCACCGGGTAGAATGAGGGCGTGCTGAAGAAGCTCCTGGAGGCGGACGAGGTGGGCCTGAGGCTGGAGTGGGTGGGCGGGCTTCCCCTCTGGGAGGCCCACCCCACCTATCGCCACCAGAAGGCCGTGGACCGCATCCGAGGTAGCATCCGCCCCAAGGAGGGCGAGGCCTGCGGGTGCGTCCACGTGGCCGACGTCTACATACGCTTTCCCGACGGCTCCTACAAGCGCCCGGACATCGCCATCTTCTGCCGGGAGCCCGAGGAGCTGGACGAGGCCATCACCCAGATCCCCGAGGCGGTGGTGGAGGTGGTGAGCCGGGGCTACGAGGCCAAGGACTTGGAGATCGCCCCCCGCTTCTACCTCTCCCAGGGGGTCAAGGACGTGGTGGTCTTTGACCCCTACACCCTCCTGGTCCTGCACCTGCGCCAAGACGGGGCAAAGAGACACATCTCCCCGGTGGAGCTGGAGCTTTCTAGCTGCAGGCTCACCGTCTGAGGTCCCCTAGGGCGTTCACGCCCTCCGCCTCCATGATCTGAAGTAGGCCCTTGAGAAGCCGCCTGGGGAAGAGGGGCCCCCCGTAGACGAAGCCGGTGTAGACCTGGACCAGGCTGGCCCCGGCCTTTAGGCGCTCCCAGGCATCCTCTGGCCCCTCTATCCCCCCCACGCTGATGAGGTGCAGGCCCTCGGCCCCCGCCGCCAGGTGCCTCAGGACCTCGAGGGCCCTCCCCTGCAAAGGCCTACCCGAAAGCCCCCCCGGCTCCCGGGCCAGCGGGCTTTTCAGGCCCTCCCGGCTCGTGGTGGTGTTGACCGCCACCAGGCCCTGAAGGCCGTGCTTTTTGGCCAGGGAAAGGGCCTCGTCCAGGGCCTCCGGGGAAAGGTCCGGGGAAAGCTTGAGGAGGAGGGGCTTAGGGGTGGCCGGGCGGAGATGGGCGAGGAGCTCGTCCAGAAAAGGCCCCTCCTGTAGGGCGCGAAGCCCGGGGGTGTTGGGAGAGCTCACGTTGAGGACAAAGTAGTCCCCGTAGGGCTCCAGGACCTCGAGGGCGCGAAGGTAGTCCTCAAAGGCCCGCTCCAGGGGGGTGTCCCGGTTCTTGCCCAGGTTCACCCCCACCGGGAAGGGAAGACCCCGGGCGCGGAAGGCCCGAAGCCGCCGGGCGGCCTTTTCCGCCCCCTCGTTGTTGAAGCCCATGCGGTTGATGAGGGCCCGGTCCTCGGGAAGCCGAAAAAGCCTGGGCCTGGGGTTCCCCTCCTGCGGCCTAGGGGTCAGGGTCCCCACCTCGGCGTAGCCGAAGCCCAAAGCCCACCAGGCGCCTAGGGCCCTGGCGTCCTTGTCCATGCCCGCCGCCAGGCCCAGGGGGTTGGGGAAGGTGAGGCCCATGGCCTCCACCCTTAGCCTCGGGTCCTCCACCCTGAGGAGGCGGGCCGGGACCTCTAGGAGGGGCCCGCACCCCGACCAGAGGCCGAGGGCCTTCAGGGTGAGCTCGTGGGCCCGCTCGGCCTCGAGGAGGAAGAGAAGGCGGTGCATCCCTCCTATGGTATGCTTTTCCCATGCGCCGCGTAACCCTCGTACTGGGCCTTCTCCTGGCCCTCACCGCCTGCTCGGTGACCGTTACCGTGCCTCTCCCACCCCAGGAGGTCAAGGTGCCGGTGGCCTCCGACACCATGGGCCTTATCGTCTACCCCGCCGACCCGCCCCCCTTCCCTTCCCCCGGCAGCGCCCTTAAAAACGTGGTGGTCCGGGGCACCCTCGAGGCCAACCAAAAGCTAGTCCTCACCCTTGACCTCTACGCCCGGACCACCGACCCAAAGAACGATGGAAACTGCCTAGCCTTGAGGGATTTCGCAACTACCTACACCTACGCTTGTCCTCCGGGGCCAGAAGACGGCCCCATCGGAAGGGCCACCTTCAACGGCACCACCTCCGCCTCCCTCCAGCTCCAGGGAGAGAAGCTGACCCAGGGCCTCCAGCAGGGCAGGATCTGGCTTGGGGTCATGGTCCAGGGCCTCCCCGCCGGACAGGTAGCGTTCACCTTCAAGAACCTGGTGGCCACCGTCACCCTGGGCCTCTAAGCCCTTTGTGCCCCCGGGTCCCTTCGCCCCGGGGGTTTCCCGTATCATGGGGGTAGATGAAGGAGCTTCGCCTGGAACTCCCTGTTCTGCCCCTCAGGAACACCGTCGTCCTCCCCCACACCACCACGGGGGTGGACGTGGGCCGGCCCAAGAGCAAGCGGGCGGTGGAGGAGGCCCTTAGCGGCGACCGCTACATCTTCTTGGTGACCCAGAAGGACCCCGAGGTGGACGACCCCACCCCGGAGGACCTCTACCCCGTGGGCACCCTGGCCGTGGTCAAGCAGGCCATGCGCCTCCCCGACGGCACCCTCCAGGTCATGGTGGAGGCCAGGAGCCGGGCCCGCATGCTCTCCTACGTGCCCGCCCCCTACCTCCGGGCCATCGGCGAAGTTCTCCCGGAGCCGCCCCTCGAGGACCCCGGCCTGGCCCGGGTCCTGGTGAACGAGGTCCAGGAGGCCTTTGAACGCTACCTGCAAAACCACAAGACCCTGCGCCTGGACCGCTACCAGCAGGAGGCCGTGCGGAGCACCCTGGACCCCGCCGTCCTAGCCGACCTGGTGGCCCACCACGCCACCTGGCCCCTGGAGGAGAAGCAGGCCATCCTGGAGACCCCCGGGGTGGAGGAGCGGCTGAAGAAGGTCCTGGCCCTCCTCCTTCGCGACCTGGAGCGGTTTGAGCTGGACAAGAAGATCGCCGCCCGGGTCAAGGAGCAGATGGACCAGAACCAGCGGGAGTACTACCTCCGGGAGCAGATGAAGGCCATCCAGCGGGAGCTCGGGGGCGGAGAGGACTTCCTTTCAGAGATTGAAGAGCTTCGCGAGCGCATTGAGAAGAAGGGCATGCCCGAGGCGGTCAAGGACAAGGCCCTGAAGGAGCTTAAGCGCCTGGAGAGGATGCAGCCCGGCTCCCCCGAGGCCACGGTGAGCCGCACCTACCTGGACTGGCTCCTGGAGGTCCCCTGGGCCGAGGCCGACCCCGAGGTCTTGGACATCGCCATCACCAGGCGGGTCCTGGACGAGGACCACTACGGCCTCCAGGAGGTCAAGGAGCGCATCCTGGAGTACCTGGCGGTGCGCCAGCTCACCCAGGGCAAGGAGGTGCGGGGCCACGCCCCCATCCTCTGCTTCGTGGGGCCCCCCGGCGTGGGCAAGACCTCGCTGGGCAAGAGCATCGCCCGCAGCATGAACCGCCGCTTCCACCGCATCTCCCTGGGCGGCGTGCGGGACGAGGCGGAGATCCGGGGGCACCGCCGCACCTATATCGGCGCCCTGCCCGGCAAGATCATCCAGGGGATGAGGCAGGTGGGGGTGGTGAACCCGGTCTTCCTCCTGGACGAGATAGACAAACTCTCCTCCGACTGGCGGGGCGACCCGGCCTCGGCCCTCCTGGAGGTCCTGGACCCAGAGCAGAACCACACCTTCACCGACCACTACCTGGACGTTCCCTACGACCTCTCCAAGGTCTTCTTCATCGCCACGGCCAACACCCTCGCCACCATCCCCAGGCCCCTTCTGGACCGGATGGAGGTCATTGAGATCCCCGGCTACACCCTGCAGGAGAAGCGGGCCATCGCCAGGCACTTCCGCTGGCCCTTCCAGGTGAAGGAGGCGGGGCTGGAAGGCAGGCTGGAGATCACCGACCGGGCCCTGGAGCGCATCGTCCAGGAGTACACCCGGGAGGCGGGCGTGAGGAACCTGGACCGGGAGCTCTCCAAGGTGGCCCGCAAGGCGGCCAGGGAGTTCCTGGAGTCCCCCTGGGAGGGCGTGAAGGTGGTGGACGCCCCCGACCTAGAGCACTACCTGGGCGTGCCCAAGTACCGCCCCGACAAGGCGGAGAAAGAGCCCCAGGTGGGCCTGGCCCAGGGCCTGGCCTGGACCCCCTATGGCGGCACCCTCCTCACCATTGAGGCCATGGCCGTGCCCGGCACCGGCAAGGTGAACCTGACCGGAAACCTGGGCGAGGTCATGAAGGAGTCCGCCCAGGCGGCCCTCACCTACCTCCGGGCCCACCGGGAGGAGTGGGGCCTGCCCGAGGGCTTCCACAAGGAGTTTGACCTCCACATCCACGTCCCCGAAGGGGCCACGCCCAAGGACGGCCCCTCGGCGGGCATCACCATGGCCACCGCCCTGGCCAGCGCCCTCACGGGCCGCCCCGTGCGCATGGACGTGGCCATGACCGGGGAGATCACCCTAAGGGGCAAGGTCCTCCCCATCGGCGGGGTCAAGGAGAAGCTTTTGGCCGCCCACCAAGCGGGGATCTACAAGGTGATCCTCCCCAAGGAGAACGCCCCCGAGCTCAAGGAGGTGCCGGAGGAGATCCTCAAGGACCTCGAGGTCACCTTCGTGGAGGAGGTGGGCGAGGTGCTGAGGCTTATGCTCCTGCCCGCTCCCTTGCCCCCTCTTTCCCCCGGTGAAAGGCCCCAACCCGGGGCGGGGGCCTAATACCACCCTATGCTGGCCCAAGCCAGCATGGGGGCCCCGGCATCCCATGTCGCCAAACCCAAGGGTGCGCACTCAGGCCTAGGGTAGCTCCTCCTTGCGGTTGGCGTTGAGGAAGACCCTCTCCCCAAACCGGGCCGAGACCTCGGCGAAGGGCACGTAGGTGGCCCCCAAGGTTTCGGGGATGCGCCGCAGGAGGAAGTCCCCCGCCCGGATCTGCCCCTCCACCTGGGGCAGGCAGTCCTTGTGGTAAAGGGCGGCCAGGGGCTCCAGGTGCCCCTCCCCCGAGTAGGCCACCACCACGGGGTAGGGGGAGGCCAGGGCCTTTTCATAAAGGAAGTCCCAGTAATCCCGGGTGAGGAAGGGGAGGTCGCAAGCGGCCACAGCCACCCAGGGATGGCGGGCGTGGGAGAGGGCGGCGTGGAGGCCAGAGAGGCTGTCCGCCCCCGGCAGGAGGTCCGGGTAGACGGGGACCCCAAAGCCCTCGTAGGGCCGGTTGGCCACAACGAAGCGCTCCTCGGCCCCCTGGAGGCTTTCCAACACCCATTGGAGGAGGGGCTTTCCCCGGTAGGGGAATAGGGCCTTGTCCTCCCCGAAGCGCTTGGAGGCTCCCCCCGCCAGCACCGCGCCCGAGTAGCCCATGCCCCTAGCCTAAGGCCTGGACCAGCCGCCTGGCCCAGAGGGGGGCCAGGAGAAAGCCGGTGGAGCCGAAGCCGGTGAGGGCGTGCCCCCCGGGGATGGGGCTTAGGGGGGAGGCCCTGCGGAAGCGCACCCCCCGCCAAACCCCGGCCACCCGGGGCCGATAGCCGAGAAGGCTCTCCGCTCCCTCCAAAAGCCACGCCACCTCGCCTTCCGCCGGAGGGGGCTCTTCGTAGCCGGGAAGGTCCAGATAGCTTCCCCCCAGGGCCGCCCCCGCCAGGAAGACCCGGTAGCTTAAGGCCTCCTCCCGGTACTCCAAAAGGAGGAGTTCCAGGCCCGCTACAAAGCGGCCCTCGAGGCTAAAGACCCCCGCCCCCCTGGCCCCCCCGGCGTAGAGGACCAGCTCCGGCCTAAGCCGCCTTCCCCCCTCTAGGACCACCTCCCCCGGGGCGTAGGCCACCACCCGGTCCCGCACACCCCCAAGCTCCGCCCACACCCTTTCCAGAAAGGGCCTGGGCTCCAACCAGAAGGCCCCGGGCAGGTAAAGGCCCTCCCCCCGCCAGAGGTAGCGGAGGCCGCTTCCCGCAAGGCGCCTTTCCCAGGCCTCCCGTTCCCCCTCCGGCACCGGGCGGAGAAGGCCTAGGTGGAGGGGAACGTAGCGGCCATAGAGCTCCCGGGCGGCCTCCAGGGCCTCCCCCCCTTCCGGCACCAGGACCCCCCTTTTTCCCCGTACCGGGTTCACCAGGGCCACGGGGACCCGGCTGGCCTCCCCCACCCCCTCGGCCACCCAGAGGAAGGAGAGGCCCCTTTCCTTCAAGGCCAGGGCCAGGGCCGCCCCCGCCACCCCGGCCCCCACCAGGAGGATGCCGCCCGCGCTCCCCGCCACGCCTAGCCCTTAAAACCGGTAGCCTTCCCCCTCCTTCCGGCAGAGCCCCCGGGCCGCCAGGCCCTCCAGGAGGTCCCTGGCCGCCTCCTCGGAGAGGAAAGGGGATAGATGCCCAGGCTCAAGAAACCCACCCCGCCGCCAGGCCTCCTTCATGGCCAGCCGCTCCAGGGCGGCCCTGGAGGGCCCCGAAGCCAGCACCCGCCCCTGCCAGGAGGCCACGCCCAGGTAGAGGAGGCTCGAGGCCAGAAGGGCCAAAAGCGCCCCCAGCCCCGTGAAGCGGAAGGCGGCGAAGAGGAGCAGGAAGAGGGCCAAAGCGGCGGCCAGGGGAAGCAGGGACCGCACCCTCTCCTCCTAGGCCACGGGCAGCGGGATGGGGCCGGGGACCGTGGCCCCCACCACCTCCCCGAAGAGGAGGTGGGGCGTGGCCTGCTTGATCTCCACCTGGTAGAGCCCGGGGGCGGGGGCCTGGTGGGCGGGGATCAGGACGGGGTGGTTCCCCCGGTCGTGCCCCTGCGCATACCCCTCCTCCTTGGCCACCCCCCGCACCAGGACCTCCACCTTCTTCCCCACCCACTCCAGGTTCCGGCGGTAGCTCCACTCCTTCTGCTTCTCAATGAGCCTCTGGAGGCGCTCCACCTTCACCTCCCGGGGCAGGTCCTGGAAGTGCTTGTAGGCGGGGGTGCCGGGCCGGGGGGAGTAGATGAACATGTAGGCCTGGTCGTAGCCCACCTCGTCGTAGAGGGAAAGGGTCTCCTGGAAGTCCTCCTCCGTCTCCCCGGGGAAGCCCACAATGATATCGGTGGAAAGGACCACGTCGGGCAAAGCCTCGCGGATCTTGCGGATCCTCTCCAGGTAGTGGGCCCGACGGTACTCCCGGGCCATGCGCCTGAGAATCCGGTCCGAGCCCGACTGCACGGGCAGGTGGATGTACCGGGTGATGGCCGGGGTCTCGGCGATGGCCTCTATGATGTCGTCGGTGAAGTTCACGGGGTGGCTGGTGAGGAAGCGCACCCGGGGGATGCCCATCCCCCCCACCATCCTGAGGAGCTCGGCGAAGGAGGGAAAGCCCGGCTGGTCCTTGCCGTAGGAGTTCACGTTCTGGCCCAGGAGGGTGATCTCCACCACCCCCGCCCTCTTCAGCATCTCAATCTCCTTCAGGATGAGGTCCGGGTGGCGGGAGACCTCGGGGCCCCGGGTGGTGGGGACGATGCAGTAGGTGCAGTGGTGGTTGCACCCCCGGATGATGGTCACGTGGGCGGATAAGGCCCCCTTGGGGGGCGGGGGGATGTAGTCCAGGACGTCCTCCCGGAAGGTGAGGTCCCAGAACTTTTCGTTCCCCTTCAGGGCCTCGGGCAAGGAGGTGAGGGCCCCAGGCCCCAGGAGGATATCCACCCCGAACTTCCTGGCCATCTGCTGGCCCTCGTCCAGCTGGGCCAGGCACCCCATCAGGCCGATGAGGAGGCCCCGCCTCTCCTTTTCCTTGCGAAGCTGGCCCAAAAGGGAGCGCACCTTCTCCACGGGCTTGCCCCGCACGGCGCAGGTGTTGACCAGGACGAAGTCCGCCTCCTCCACGGAGTCCACCAGCTCCCACCCCAGGCTCACGAGTTCGCTGGCCACCAGGTGGGAGTCGTACTCGTTCATCTGGCATCCGAAGGTAATGATGTGGGTGCGCATTCTGCCTCCTGGGCGACCGGGGGGATCCCGGACCCGTCCCTTTAGTGTAGCAAAAGGGCCTCCCAAAAGCGGGAGGCCTTCCCTGGTGGCGGCGGTGGGACTCGAACCCACGACACCACGATTATGAGTCGTGTGCTCTGACCACCTGAGCTACGCCGCCCAGCGCCAGGCAACCCCCATCATAGGGGAGAAGGGCCTTGGGGTCAAGGTTCAAAGCCGATGTGCGCCATGAAGTCGGGGAGGGAGTGGTCCCGGAAAAGCTCCAGAAAGGCCCGCACCGCCCCCAGGCTCACCCCTCCCGAGAGGTCCAGCTCTGACTCCAACCAGATGTTCCCCTCCTCCTCCACGTAGGCCCGGCTAAAGCGGTGGTCTTTGTTCCAGGCGTTGGCTAGGTCCAGATCGGCGGGCCCCTCGAGGGTAAACCCGGCGCTCAAGGCCAGGACCTCGCACCGCTCCTGGCAGAAGTCCATGGCCAGCCAGACCTTCTTGAGCCCGGCCATCTCCAGGCGGTACTGGACCTCACCAAAGCCCGTGGACCCCCTCACCCTACACGATCCCCCGCTCCCTCACCAGGCTCCCCTTTAGGAAGCGCTCCAGGCCAAAAGGCGTGATGTCCAGGCTTCGCGCCCGCCCCAGGAGGACCTCCTCCGCCATGAGGCGGCCCACCATGGCCGCCTGCTGCACCCCGTGCCCGGAAAAGCCCGCCGCCACCAGAAGCCCCTCGGCCACGAAGCCCAGGATGGGGTTGTGGTCCGGGGTGACCTCGTAGTAGCCCCACCAGCTGGCCCTCCGGTCCAGGGAGAGCTCCGAGAGGAAGGGGAAGCGGACGAGGCCCGCCTCGAGGGTGGGCCCAAGCCAGGCCCAGTCCACGCCTTCCGTGAAGCCTGGAGGCTCCTCGGGGTTGGAGCGGCCAAAGAGGAGGCGTTCCCCCTCGGAGCGCAGGTAAAAGCCCGTCCCCAGGTCAATGGTGAGGGGAAAGGCGTGGGGGAAGGGGGCCGGGGCCGTGGCGTAAACCACCCGGCGCACGGGCCAGATGGGGATCTCTACCCCCAGCCTCCGCCCCACCTCCCCCGTCCAGGCCCCGGTAGAGAGGAGGAGGAAGGGGGCCTCGTACCGCCCCTTGGGGGTCTCCACCCGCCAGAGGCCCCCTTGGCGCTCCCCCCCAAGGAGGGGCTCGGAGAAGCGCACCTCGGCCCCAAGCCGCCTGGCCTCCTTCAGGTAGAAGGCCGTGGCCCCGTGGGGGTCTATGACCCCGTCCATGGGGCCAAAGGTGGCGAAGGCCAGCCCCTCTTCCAAAAAGGGCACCTTCTCCCTGGCCTCCTCCAGGGAAAGCCGCTCCACGGGCACCCCCAGGGCCTTCTGCGTCCTCAAGGCCTCCTCTTGGGCTTCGGCCAGGGCCTCGGGGACCAGAAAGAGGTAACCGATGGGCCGGTAGCCCGCCTCGGGGATCCGCTGGTACTCCAGGATGGAATGGTAGGAAAGGAGAACGTTTAGGGGCTCGGAGAACTGCACCCTGACCCCCGCCGCGCTCCTTCCCGTGGACCCTTGGGCGAAGGTGGCCTCCTTCTCCAAAAGGAGGACCTTAAGCCCCGCCTCCGCTAGCCGGTAGGCCGAGGCCGCCCCCACGATCCCCGCCCCCACCACCAAGACATCCGCCACCTCCCCAGTTTAGGACACCGGGAGTATGCTAGGCCCCGGAGGTACCCTATGGCCTACCAGCGCATCCAGATTCCCCCAGAGGGCGAAAAGATCACCATCCAAGAGGGCGTCCTGAAGGTGCCGGACCAGCCCATCATCGGCTTCATTGAGGGGGACGGGACCGGCCCCGACATCTGGAGAGCGGCCCAACCCGTCCTAGACGCCGCCGTAGCCAAAGCCTACGGCGGGCGGCGGCGCATCGTCTGGGTGGAGCTTTACGCCGGGGAAAAGGCCAACCAGGTCTACGGGGAGCCCATCTGGCTCCCCGAGGAGACCCTGGAGTTCATCCGGGAGTACCTGGTGGCCATCAAGGGCCCCCTGACCACGCCGGTGGGCGGCGGCATCCGGAGCATCAACGTGGCCCTCAGGCAGGAGCTGGACCTCTACGCCTGCGTGCGCCCCGTGCGCTGGTTCCAGGGGGTGCCCAGTCCGGTGAAGCACCCGGAGCTGGTCAACATGGTCATCTTCCGGGAGAACACCGAGGACATCTACGCCGGGATTGAGTGGCCGGCGGGGAGCGAGGAGGTAAAGAAGGTCCTAGACTTCTTAAAGCGGGAGTTCCCCAAGGCCTACGCCAAGATCCGCTTCCCCGAGACCTCGGGCCTGGGCCTGAAGCCCATCTCCATGGAGGGCACGGAGCGCCTGGTGGAGGCGGCCATTGAGTACGCCATCAAGGAGGACCTCCCCAGCGTGACCCTGGTCCACAAAGGCAACATCATGAAGTTCACCGAAGGGGCCTTCCGGGAGTGGGGCTACGCCCTGGCCCGGGAAAAGTACGGGGCCACGCCCCTGGACGGCGGGCCCTGGCACGTCCTCAAAAACCCCCGCACCGGCAGGGAGATCGTTATCAAGGACATGATCGCCGACAACTTCCTGCAGCAGATCCTCCTCCGCCCCGACGAATACTCGGTGATCGCCACCATGAACCTGAACGGGGACTATATCTCCGATGCCCTGGCCGCCCAGGTGGGGGGCATCGGCATCGCCCCGGGGGCCAACATCAACTACAAGACGGGCCACGCCGTCTTTGAGGCCACCCACGGCACCGCCCCCAAGTACGCGGGCCAGGACAAGGTGAACCCCAGCAGCGTCATCCTCTCCGGGGAGATGATGCTTCGCTACCTGGGCTGGAACGAGGCGGCGGACCTGATCATCAGGGCCATGGAGAGGACCATCGGCAAGGGCCTCGTCACCTACGACTTCCACCGCCTCCTGGTGGCCGAGGGCAAGCCCGCCACGCTTCTTAAGACCAGCGAGTTCGGCCAGGCCCTGATCCAGCACATGGACTGAAGGCGGCATTTGGGGCCCACGGCGGGGTACTTAGACCAGGGCGAAGCGGGCCTCGAGGGCCGGAAGGTCCGCCTCCAGGAAGCGGAGGCGGACCTCGGCGTTGAGGGTAAGGGGCCCGGAGAGGGCCACCTGGGCGGTGAGGCCCAGCTCCGGGAGGAGGAAGACCCCCTGTCCCCCCCGCCTCTCCACCAGGATGCCCGGGCCCTCGTAGCCCTTTTCCATCAGGTAGAGGAGGGTCCAGTGGAGCTTGCTCCGCCTCTCCCCTTCCCGCACCAGGTCGGCCACCGCCTCCGCCGCCCCCACCCGCTCCAGGACCTCCCCCTGGGAAAGGGGCCTTTCTCCCTTGAGCCAGGCCCTGAGCTGCTGGTGGGCCACTAGGTCCAGGTAGCGCCTTAAGGGGCTCGTCACCTGGGCGTAGAGGGGAAGGCCTAAGCCCTTGTGGGGGGCGGGCACCGCCTTGAGCTGGGCCCTCTTCAGGGTCTTCCGCTGCGCCCACATGGCAGCAAGCCCCTCCCCCTCCACCCGGTGGGAAGGGGCCTCCTGGGTGGCGAAGGGAAAGGGAAGGCCCTCCCTCAGGGCCAGGTGGGCGGCGGCGTAGCCGGCGAGGAGCATGGCCTCCCGCACCCAGACCCGGCTTTCATAGGGGGGAAGAGGGGTGATCCGGATCTCCTCCCCCTCCACCCGCACCTTGACCTCGGGCAGGGCGATGTCCAAAGCCCCCTGGGCCAGGCGCTTCCGCAAAAAGGCTTCCGCCAAGGCCTTCATGGGCGCCAGGGCCTCCACCTCGAGGGCCTCCCGGTAGGAAAGCCGCCTCACCCGCACCCAGGAGAGGTAAAGGTCCTCCCGCAAAAGCTCCCCTTCCGGGGAGACCAGAAGCTCAAAGGTGAGGGCTGGGGAGACCTCCTTAAGCCCCAGGCCCAGGGCCTCGGTCACCGCCAGGGGGAGCATGGGCACCGTGCCCTCGGGTAGATAAAGGTTGGCCCCCCGGCGGAGGGCCTCCTGGTCCAGGGGGCTTCCCGGCCCGACCAAAGCGGCCACATCAGCCACGTGGACGAAAAGGCGGAAGCCCTCCTCCACCCTTTCGGCGTAAAGGGCGTCGTCCGGGTCCTGGCTCCCCTCGTCGTCAATGGCGAAGGCGGGGAGGTGGGTGAGGTCCACCCGCTCCTCCTCGGGCAGGGGGGGGACGGGGAGGTCCGGCGGGGCCAGGGGAAGGCCAAGCCGCCTGGGGTGGGGGTTTTCCCGCCGCCAGAGGCCCAGGCGGAGAAGGAGGCCGTGGGCGGCCTCGGGGGTTTCGGGAAGGCCCAGGGCCTTGAGGAGCCGGCTTTCCTTCCTCTCCCCGTAGGCCAGAGCCTCCACCTCGGCCAGGAGGGGGCGGTCCTCGAGGGAGGGTCGTCCCTGGCGGATCCGCTCCACGGCCTCCCCAAAGGCCCGCTCCCTCTCCTCCTTACGCCTTTTCATCTCCTCCAAAGAGGCCAGCTCCTCCCGGGTGCGGGCCCGGACCTCGCCGCCCTCCAGAACGAACCTCTCCCCCTTCTGGGCCAGGAGGTAGGCCCCGTAGGCGGCCTCGGGGGTGTAGGCCCCGAAGGCCAGCTCGGCGAGCTCCTTCAGGCTCACCTTCTGCCCCTCAAGAAGCTCCCAAGCCGCCTCCTCCTCCCCCTCGGGCACCCTAAGCTCCAGGCGGGAGGGGCCGGGGTGAAGAAAAAGCACGTCCTTGGGGCGAACCTTGAGCTTTTTCCCGCCTTCCAGGGTGAGCTCCAGGCGGTCCCCCTTCTCCTCCGCCAGGGCGGGCTTGCCTTTGTAGATGACCAAGGCCTTCTTGACAAGCATGGCACTCCTTTGCTAAGGTAAAGCTACCAGGCCGGGAACTGCGTAGCGGGTCCCCGGCCCTACCTTTTTGGAAACTCCACTAAACCATGGCGGAGCTTCCCGGCGACAATCTCCCAGTCTTCCTTTGCCGGCTTACCTAGGTAATGGCGGCCTATAGGACTCGCCACCAGGTCTGCCAGCTGAAGCCCAGCTTCGTTATCCCCCTTTTTCCTGAAAATCAGCCCCTCTACCCGCCTCCGCAACCTCTGAGCCCGCACATAATGCGTGCCTTTTTCAAGGAGACCTTCCCAAGTCCTCTCCAGGCGCTGGTCCAGACTAGAGCTACGGCTTTCGGCAATGATTTTCGCTCTATCTCTGCGCTCCTCCGAAAGAAAGACCAGGCGCTCCACCAAAAAGCCCAAGGAAAGGTCGTATGGATCCCAAGCAGAGCTTCCATAGACCTCAACAAGCCTGCGCTTGTCCACAAGCACGCCCAAAACCGTGTAGTGCCAGCGCCGCATGGCGGCGTTGCTTTCCTGGTAGAACCTGGCCCGGAACCCGGGGTCCTTAAGACCCTCAAACCCGTTGCGATTCCGGGGTATGTCCGCCGTGTGCAACACCAGGTCCCTCTTACCGAATAGCCTCTGCTTGAGCTCCTCCATTTCCGGCTGGATGACGGAGGCGTAGTAACCCTCTTCCACCACCACCCCCGCCAGCACAAAGACGGGATAGTTGGGATCGCCTCCGCTAAGGATGTGATCCCCGGATTCGTCCAAAAAGCACAGCAACATCCCCAGGGAGTATACTAACCCCCCATGGAATGGGACCTTTCGGACCTCTACGCCTCCCCCGAAGACCCCAGGATCCTCCAGGACCTCGAGGCCGCCCTGGCCCTGGCCCAGGGCCTGGACCCTAAGGACCTCCTGAGCCCCGAGGGGGCCTCTTCCCTCCTCTCCCGCTACGAGAAGGCCCTGGAGCTGGCCTACAAGCCCCTCAACTACGCCAGCCTCTACTTCTCCACCCGCACCCAGGACCCCGGGGCCAAGGCCCTTCTGGACCGGGTCAGAAACGCCTTCACCGAGGTTCGGAACCGCCTGGTCCCCCTGGAGGTGGCCCTGAGAAAGCTCCCCGAGGAGGCCTTCCAGGCCCTTTTGGCCCACCCGGGCCTCATGGACCTCCGCCACTTCCTCATGCGCCAGCGGGCCTACGCCCCCTACACCCTTTCCGAGCGGGAGGAGGAGCTTTTGAACCTCAAGGCCCTGGTGGGCAGGAGCGCCTGGAGCCAGTTTTACACGGAGTACACGGGCCGCTTCCGCTTCCTTGTGCGGGGCAAGGAGCTCACGGAGATGGAGGTGCGGGCCCTCAGGCGGGACCCCGACCCCGAGGTGCGCCGGGAGGCCCACCAGGCCTTATACGGGAAGCTCCTGGAGGAAGCCCCCACCCTGAGCGCCGTCTTCAACGCCGTCTATCTGGACTACCTCCAGGACCTCCGCCTGAGGGGCTACGGGAACCCCCTGGAACCCGTGGCCCTTCGGGACGAGGTGGAGGTGAGGGACATTGAGGCCCTCCTCTCGGCCACGGAGAGCTTCTACCCCCTGGTGGAGCGCTACTACCTCTGGAAGGCCAAGAAGCTGGGCCAGGAGAAGACCCCAAGCCAGGACCTCCTTGCCCCCTTAGGGGAGAAGCCCAAGGTGCCCTTTGAGGAGGCTAAGGCTTTGGTCCTCGAGGCCTTCCGCCGCTTCTCCCCCGAGGTGGAGGCCATCGCCCGAGAGTTTTTTGAGAAGCGCTGGATAGACGTCTACCCCAGGCCCGGCAAGAGGGGCGGGGCCTTCTGCTCCGGCGGGCTTCCCTCCACCCACCCCTACGTCCTCCTCAACCACACCGACGACCTGGACAGCGCCCACACCCTGGCCCATGAACTCGGGCACGGGGTCCACTTCTACCTGGCCCGAGAGCAGCGCCTCCTCAACTTCGGGGCCTCCACCCCCCTGGCAGAGACGGCCAGCGTCTTCGCCGAGATCCTCCTGGACGACCTCCTTCTGGAAAGGCTCTCCGGAGAGGAAAGGACCCTCCTCCTGGCCGAGCGAGTGGAAGACGCCATAAACACCCTCTTCCGCCAGGTCATGTACACCTTCTTTGAAAAGCGGAGCCTATTGGCCAGGAAGGAGGCCGCCCTCTCCCCCGAGGCCTTCCAAAAAATCTGGCAGGAGGAGCAGGCCCGCCTCTACGGGGAAAGCGTGGCCTGGACCGAGCTGGACCAGTCCGCCTGGGCGGGCATCCCCCACTTCGTCCACTACCGCTTTTACACCTACAGCTACGCCCTGGGCTACCTGGTGGTCCTGGCCCTCTACGGCCGCTACCAGGAGGAGGGGGAGGCCTTCGTACCCAGGTACCTGGAGGTCCTGAAGGCCGGGGAGAAGGCGAGCCCCAAGGAGATCCTGGCCCAGGCCGGGGTGGAGCTGGCCTCCGAGGCCTTCTTCCGCTACGGATTTGGGGTCCTGGAGGACTGGATAAAGGCCCTCCCCTAGGCGAGAATAGGGGGATGGACCTGGTCTACCGCCCCGAGCGCTACCCCTTCCTGACCGCCGGGCTTCCCGGGGTAGGAGGGGTGATTCGCCTTCTGCCCCAGGACTTCCAGGTGGAGGAGGTGCCCGCCTACTTGCCCAGCGGGGAGGGGGAGCATCTTTACCTCTTTCTGGAAAAGGAGGGCCTCAGCACCCGGCAGGTCTTGGAGTTCCTGAGGAACGAGCTGGGCATCCCGGAGAAGGAGATCGGGGTGGCGGGCCTCAAGGACAAGCACGCCCTTACCCGGCAGTGGTTCTCCATCCCCAAGCGCCACGAGGACGCCCTCTGCCTTCTGGAAAACCTGAAGGGGGTGAGGCTTTTAAAGGCCGACCTCCACACCAACAAGCTCAGGACCGGCCACCTCAAGGGGAACCGCTTCCGAATCCTCATCCGGGAAGCCCAGGGAGGGCGGGAGCGGGCGGAGGCCATCCTTCGGGTTCTTCAGGAAAAGGGCCTGCCTAACTACTACGGCCCCCAGCGCTTTGGCCTGGAGGGCCTGAACCCCGCGCGGGGGTACGAGCTGGTGAAAAAGGGCAAGGGAAGGGGAAGCCCCTGGCTGAAGCGCTTCCTCATCGGAAGCCTCCAGAGCCTCCTCTTCAACGACTGGGTGGCCCTAAGGATGGAAAGGGGCCTCTACGACCGGGTCATCCCCGGGGACTGGGCCAAGAAGCACGCCACGGGGGGCGAGTTTCTGGTGGAAAGCGAAGCCGAGGCGGAAAGGGCCCTGCGGCTGGAGATCAGCGCCACCGGGCCCCTTTTCGGCAAGAAGTACCCCGAGGCCAGGGGGGAGGCCCGAGCCCTCGAGGACGAGATCCTGGAGCGCTACGCCCTCAAGCGGGAGGAGTTTAGGGCCCGCCGGGGGGCCAGGCGGCCCATCCGGGTCCCCCTGGCCGAGTGGGAGGTGGAGGAGGGCCCGGAAGGGCTCTGGCTTTCCTTCTTCCTCCCCAAGGGGAGCTACGCCACGAGCCTCCTTAGGGAGGTGATGAAAAAGGAGGTAGACGCGCCGGAGGGGGAGGAAGACTGAGAACCACCCCCACTTTTTCCACACAGAAAGCCTTTCCTGAGCCTAGGATGCGCTTCTTTGCGACCCCCGCCGTGGCAAGTACACTCGGCCTACCGTGCCTGGTAACTTCCCCAGGAACCTTTTGCCGGGGCCCCCATGCTGGCGCAAGCCAGCATGGGGTGGTATAACCCCCCACCCTCTTGGGTGGGGGGTTAGGCCTCCTGGTCTAGAAGCGGTAGCCTAGCTTGAGCTGGGCCGTCGGCACGTTTCCCGCAAGGCCAAAGTCCCCGCCCAGGAAGATGGGGCTACCCAGGGCCGCCTTCAGGTCGTACTCGGCGTCGGCCCGGAAGTAGAAGCGGGTGTTGCCGAAGTCAAACCCAGGGATGCTGACCCCCAGGCCCACCCCCGCCTTCAGGCCCTCGGCCACGGGGTAGAGGTAGCGGAAGAGGAAGGCCCCATTGACCTTGCCGCCCACGTCATAGGCCAGGTCCAGGGCTGGGCGCACCTCTCCCACCGGGGGCTGGAAGAGCTGGCAGTGCCAGGAGAGTTCCAGCCCAAAGCCCTGGGTGCCGCCGATAGCGGCCAGAGAAGGCTTGAGGCTCTCCACCGAGAACTGGGCCGAGGCCACGCCGAAAGCCATCAGGAACGCCGCCAGAAGCTTCCTCATACCTCACCTCCGGATTCTACGCTATCACGGCGCAGGAGATTTGACAAGACCTCTGATAGATCCCCCTCGGCGGGGAGGGCCAGGAGGCCCATGCCCTCGAGGGCCTCCTTCAGGGCGAGCCCCGCCCCCCGGAGGAGGGCGGGAGGGGACCCCAGGTTCAGCATGACGGCGAAGGCGGCCACGTACTGGGCCACCTCCTCCGGGGCCATGATGGGGCCACCGGTCAGGCCAAAGCCAGGCAGGTCCAGGAGGTAAAGGGTGAAGGGCGGGTCAAGCCCCGCCACCTCCGGCCAGCGGGAGGCCTCCTCGGCCAGGAGGAGGACCGGGGGGCCCTTCCCCACCCGGTGGAAGACCAGGTTTAAACCGTAGAGGTGAATGTAGCCCCGCCTCATGCCCTTGCTTCCTGTCTCCGGTAAGCTCCCCAGGAGCCTTACATACCCTTGTTTCCTGTTTCCTCCGGCCCACCATGCCTGGTAACTTCCCCAGGAACCTTTTACCGGGGCCCCCATGCTGGCTTGGGCCAGCATGGGGTGGTATTACTGGGGCCCGCATGGGGAGGTATCACAGGGCGAGCCCCCCGGGAAGGGCCCTAAACCCCTCCCCCATGAGGAAGTCCGCCACCAGGTCCCGCACCTCCAGAGGGGCCTCCCAGGGCACCAGGTGGCCCGCCCCCTCCAGGGCGAAGCGGAGTGCCTCCCCCTTGGCGAAGTCCGCCACCTCCTTGCCGTAAAGGGGGGGGGTAAAGGCGTCCAGGGCCCCCTGGATCACCAGGACCCGGGCCTCAGTGCCCCGAAGCCAGCGCCGCTCGTCGGAAAGCCCCTCCAGAAGCTCCAGCCAGGCGTAAAGGCCCGCCTCGGTGAGCCCCTCCTTCCAAGCGGCGAAGATCTCCTCGCTCCCCACACTCAAGGGGCCGAAGAAGAGGGCCCGCCCCACCCGGGCGAACCCCTCCACCCCGCCCCGCTCCAGGCCGAAGCGCAGGGCGGAAAGCCGGGCGGCCAGGAAGGGGTCCTTGCGGAGCACCGGGGAGAGGAGAACCAGGCTTCTTGCCCCCTCCCGGAAGGCCACCTTCAGGGCCTCGAGGGCCCCTTCCCCAAAGGCCACCAGGTGAAGCCCCTCCTCCGAGGGGAGGTCCTCCAGAAAGGCGAGGCCGGAAGGGGGGGAAAGCGCCCCGCCGAAAAAGCGCACCAGGCCCACGCCCCCCTTTATACTCCAAGCCATGGACAAGGACGCCTTTCTGGCCAAGGAAACCCTGGACAAGACCCTGGGGGTGCGCTACCTGAAGGCGGAGAAGGACGAGGTGGTGGCGGAGCTTGCGGTCTCCCCCAGGGTCCACCAGCCCTTCGGCTTCCTCCACGGAGGGGCCACGGTGGCCCTGGCGGAGAGCGTGGCCAGCTTGGGGGGCTTCTTGAACTGCCCCCCAGGGTACGGGGCCTTCGGCCTGGAGATCAACTGCAACCACATCCGCAGCAAGCGGGAGGGCACCATCCGGGCCGTGGGCAGGCCCCTCCACGTGGGCCGCACCACCCAGGTCTGGGAGGTGAAGGTCTACGACGAGGAGGGGAAGCTTGTGGCCGCCAGCCGGTGCACCCTGGCCGTGGTGCCCCTAGAACCAGGAAAGTAGCCAGGAAAGCCAGTTGCCCCCGAGAAAGCCCTCGTCCCCCAGAGCCCACAGGTCCCGGTGGCGGTCCAGGCCCTGGGGGAGGGCCTCGAGGCCAAACCCCCCGTCCCAGTCCGTGCCCAGCCCCACCCCCCTGGGGCCCAGGATGGCCTCGGCGTGGGCCTTGTGCCGGAGGAAGGCGGCGAGGGGAAGCCTCTCCATCCCCCGCTTCCACCCTGCGTCCAGAAAGGCGTTGAAGGGGACCAGGCCCAGAACCCCGCCCCTCTGGGCCAGGGCCTTAAGGGCCTCGTCGGAGAGGTGGCGGGGCGTGGGGGTGAGGGCCCTGGCGTTGGCGTGGGTGGCGCACACCGGCCCCCCGTAGGCCTCCAGGGCGGGGAAGAGGGCCTCATCGGCCAGGTGGGAGAGGTCCAGGGCCACGCCCAGGTCCTCCATGGCCTTCAGGAGGGCGAGGCCCTTCGCCGTCAAGGGGCCGGGCTCGGCGTTGCCCCCGGCGTAGGCGTTTTTGGTGGCCCAGGTGAGGGAGAGGAGCCTGAGGCCCCTTTTCCTGAGGGGCGCCAGGGCCTCGGGCTCCGGCAGGGGGTGGGCCCCCTCCAAAAGGAGGACCAGGCCCGGGGTGCCGTCTTGGGAAAAGCGCTCCAGGTGGGCGAGGAGGTCTTCCCGCTCCCTCAGGATGCGCACCAAGCCCATCTTTTCCCAGGCCTCGTAAAGGGCGAGCTGGGCGTGAAGGGTCTCCTCCCAGGCCGAAAGCCCCCCCGCCCGGGGCTCCACGAAGAGGGTGGCGAAGGCGATGCCCACCCGGGCCTCCCGCAGGGAGGGGAGGGTCACCACCGGGGTGTCGGGGTGGGGGTCCCGTTGGCGCAGGGCCTTTAGGGGGAGGGTCAGGTCCCGGCCCAGGTCCAGGGCGTTATAGGCCAGGTCTAGGTGGGCGTCCACCAGGAAGGGGTCCACGGGGAGAGTCTACAATGGGAAAGATGCGGCCCGAAGAGCTTCCCCCCCTCCCCGAGGCCCCCGGGGTCTACCTATGGAAGCGGGGGGAGGAGGTGCTCTACGTGGGCAAGGCCAAGAGCCTCCGCGCCCGGGTGAAGAGCTACTTCCACGCCGAGGGCAAGGCCAGGCGCATCGCCGAGGAGGCCACGGCCCTGGACTTCATCGCCACCCGGGACGAGGTGGAGGCCCTCCTCCTGGAGGCCAACCTCATCAAGACCCACCGCCCCCCCTACAACGTCCTCCTCAAGGACGACAAGCACTACCCCTTCCTCAAGCTCACCAACGAGCCCTTCCCCACCCTCTTGGTGGTGCGGCGGGTGGAGGAGGACGGGGCCAAGTACTACGGGCCCTTCCCCGAGGCCGGGGCCCTGCGCCGCATCAAGGCCCTCGTGGACCGCCTCTTCCCCTTGAGGAAAAACTCCGGCTACCCCATGAAAAGGCGGCGCTACCCCTGCCTCAACCACAGCATGGGGCGGTGCCTGGCCCCCTGCGTGGGCCTGGCGGACCCCAAGACCTACCAGGAGGTGGTGCGGCAGGTGGAGGCGGTCCTCGAGGGCCGGGTGGACGGGCTTCTTTCGGAGCTAGAGGCCAAGATGCGGGAGGCCGCGAGGAGGCTTGAGTTTGAGCGGGCGGCCGAGATCCGCGACCAGATAGAGGCCCTCAAGGCCTTCTTCTCCACGGCCCAGCAGGCCTTTGACCCAGAGATGGGCGACCTGGACTTCCTGGGCATGGCCCGGGCCGGGGCGCTTAGCGTGGTCCAGCTCTACCAGGTGCGCTCCGGGCGGATCCTGGGCCGCATCAGCCGGGTGGTGGAGAAGGAGGAGGCCACCGACGAGGAGATCCTCTGGGCCTTCCTCCGCGACCACTACCTGGAGGCCTCCCCCCTCCCTCCCCTGGTCCTCCTCCCCTTCCCCCTGGAGGACCTGGAGAGCCTGGCCGAGCTCCTCCGCCGGCGGGCGGGGAGGCGGGTGGAGCTCAGGGTCCCCAAGCGGGGCGAGAAGCAGAGGCTCTTAGAGCTGGCGGAGAAGAACGCCCGCCTGGCCCTGGAGAGCGAGCTCAAGCTTCTGGAGAGGCGGGGGGACCACCCGGGGCTCAAGGCCTTGCAGGACCTCTTGGCGCTTTCCAGGCGCCCTTTCCGCATAGAGGGCTACGACGTGAGCCACCTCCAGGGCGAGGCCCGGGTCTTCTCCATGGCCGTCATGGAGGGGGGAAGGCCCAAAAAGGCCGAGTACCGCAGGATGCGCCTCAGGGCCGGCAACGACGACTACGCCGCCATGGAGGAGGGGGTCTTCCGCCGCTTCACGGGAAGCCTCAAGGAGATGCCCCTCCCCGACCTCCTCCTCATTGACGGGGGCCTGGGCCAGGTGCGGGCGGCCATGCGGGCCCTGGAGCGGGCGGGCCTCAGCCTGCCCCTGGTGGGCCTGGCCAAGAAGGAGGAGGTCCTCATCACCCCCGAGGGGCGGGAGATCCGCCTCCCCCTCACCCACCCCGCCCTGAGGCTCCTCATCCACCTCCGGGACGAGGCCCACGCAAACGGCCTCCGCTACCACCAAAAGCGCCGCGCCCAGGAGGCCCTAAAGGTCCTGGAGGGCATCCCCGGCATCGGGGAGGCCAGGAGGAGGCTCCTTCTGGAGCGCTACGGCGGGCTAAAGGCCCTCAAGGAGGCCCCCCTGGAGGAGCTGGCCCGCCTCCCAGGGATGAGCCTCAAGGCGGCCCAGGCCCTCAAGGAGGCCCTCAGGGAAGGCGCACCTGAACCGGCCTGAGCCGAACCTCCCGGGTGCCGTCCCCCAGCTGGCCCATCTCGTTTTCCGTTCCGTGACCCATCATCATCACCCCTCAACGGGGCAATAACGATGGGCCACTTCCTGCTTCCACGACCCATAGCTCGTAGACCGGCTCAAGAGAGCCGTTCCGCCGCTAGAGGAGTCTCCACAGGCGTTACTTCCCGGGGAACTCCCGGTAGGGCCCGTCAGGTGGGCCAGGCCTTTGCGGCCCATGAGCCCAGGCCCAGCGACCCCGGCTTGGTCCTCGCCTCGTGGGTAAAAGGCCTGAGCCATAGCCGTTCTAAGGATACACCCGCCGTGCTATCGGAGTCAACCCTAGAGGTGCAATGAATGACGAGAAAAATAGCGGCTGTTGTCAACCCCCAGGGCGTAGACCCGGCCGTCCTCGCCCAGGACCAGGAGGTGGGCCCGGCCCGCCGCCAGGGCCACCGCCTTGGGCAGGCCCTCCACCTTGCGGAAGGTGGCGCTGTCCAGGCCGGCGATGAGGACGCTCCCGTCCCCAAGGAGAAGGGCGGTGAAGCTCCCGCCCCCCACGGCGAGACGGACCCCCGTGAGGACCCTTTGCGGCCTGGGGCTGGACTCCACCGTGCCCGTCCCCAGCTGGCCCGAGAGGTTGCTGCCCCAGGCGTAGAGCTCCCCGCTTTGGGTCCAGGCCAGGCTGTGGAAGTAGCCCGCCGCCACGCCCACCACCGGGGGCAGGCCCTCCACGGGGGCAAACCGGTTCCGGCCCCGGCGGGAGCCATCCCCCAGCTGCCCCTCCTCGTTGCTGCCAGCGGTGTAGACCCGGCCGTCCAGGCCGAGTACCAGGGTGTGGCTGTACCCGGCGGCCACCCCCCGGGCCTTCAGGGGAAGCTCCACCGGCTTCCCCTTGGTGGCAAAGGTCCCGTCGCCCAGCTGTCCCCTCTCCCCGTTGCCGAAGGCCAGCACCAGGCCGCCCTCCAGCAGGGCCAGGGAGTGCAGGTTGCCGGCGGCCACCTCCAAAACCCCCTCCAGGACCCGCACCGGCCTAGAGCGGTTCAGGAAGGAGCCATCCCCAAGCTGGCCATCGTAATTCCAGCCGAAGGCGTAAAGCCTCCCCTGTATAACCGCCAGGCTGTGCCCCTGCCCCCCCGCCAGAAGGCCCTGGGCCAGGGCCACGCCCCAAAGGAACCACGCCCAAACCCACCTTCCCATGGTAGCTCCAGTTTACCTGTCAGTAAAAGTGCACATTAGTGCACCCTGGCCCTCCACCAGGATGAGGACCTAAGCCTACCTTCCACCCCTTCCACGATCCGTATAGGATGGGCTTGAGGGGAGAAAGGTCCCTGGGCACCTCAAGCCCGAGAAGGGGAAGGAAAAGGCCTACCCTCAGGACCCGCCAGGGATGGGCGCCGGAGGGGTTCCTTCCCTTGGTTACCCCCTTCCGGCTCCCCGGCGAGCCCCAAGGGCTTGAAAGGGAGGCCAAAGCCGACTGGATTCTCCTCAGCTCACGAGACCACCTCCTCTTCAGGTAAGGGTTCTTCTCCGCTTTGCACTTCGCCCCCAGGTGAGCCATCCGGGCTTCGTAGAAGCCCCGGGCTTCCCTGAGAAAGCTTTCGTCCTTGAGGAGAACCTCGTACCCCTTGGGAAGCTTCTCCTCAAACCCCAGGGCTCTACGGCCGATGACGTAGGCCGCGGCCACGTCCTTGGAGAGGTGAAGCGAGGGGGCGTACTTGAGCATCCCGATGGTGGAGGTGTCCTGGGGGCTCACCTCCAAGACCTCCACGCCCCGCTTTCGGGCGAGGGAGTGAATCCTCTCCAAGAGGGACCGGTAGGCGAAGCGGTGCTCTCTGCGGCGAAAGTGTCGGCCTGAGCCGTCTCCCCTCCTGGACTTCCTGAGGTATTTGAGACGCTCGGTGGCGACGGCGACCCCGTGTTCCTCGGCCAGGGCCACCACCTGGTGGGCCACCTTCCAGAGCGCAAGTTCCTTAGCTCCCTTGTTGGGAGCCCGGTCCACCTCCTCCAGGGAGAGGGTGAGGTGGC
>Ga0209670_100139_pt1 | contig 46734 bp, 56 predicted proteins | sample PerSpoBPS_BMetaG_FD_184741 | JGI IMG/M metagenome (GOLD analysis project Ga0209670, IMG submission 184741) | Thermal spring microbial communities from Yellowstone National Park, Wyoming, USA - Perpetual Spouter B (PS_B) MetaG (SPAdes) (version 3) | ecosystem: Environmental > Aquatic > Thermal...
TTCACATTTGTTTTTATCGTCCCTATGAGGGGTTGAAACTATTAAATTTTGAATCTTTTATATTTATCAAATGAACGTTTTTATCGTCCCTATGAGGGGTTGAAACTTTCCTCTACCACCTTTATTATTTTTTGTGTTTTAGCGTTTTTATCGTCCCTATGAGGGGTTGAAACAATTCTTAATTTGTCCTGATTTGTTTATTCTGATTATTTCCAGTTTTTATCGTCCCTATGAGGGGTTGAAACAAATTCTCCTATTTTCCAGGGTTGAGCTATCAAAGTTCCGTTTTTATCGTCCCTATGAGGGGTTGAAACTGGAGTGTTTTAATGAGAAAAACAATTGATGAGATTAGTTTTTATCGTCCCTATAAGGGGTTGAAACAGAAAATAAGGAAATAGTTGAATTGTTAAGGAAAAGAGGTTTTTATCGTCCCTATAAGGGATTGAAGACTGAAACGTTCTAATTGACTATACCCTAATTTGAATTTTTTTTTATTGCTCCTATAATTTGACTAACAAATAGTGTCAAATGATTGACAATTAAGAACTTATAAAATTTTTGGTAAATATAAGATTTTATTAAACTATTGAACTTATGATAGGGTATGGAGGGAAAATATAGAAAAATAAATAATTCCAGAATTATTAAACAACGCAAAAACTAATGCTTTGTCCAATAAATAGCGTTAAGTGGTTGATAATCAATAAGTTATGAAAATTTAAAAAAAATTATAGTTTTTATCGGGGGTTTTGTTAGGGGGCAAAAGCCCCCTGCCGAAAAATGGGCATTTTTAAGCCGTAGGCTTATTTTTGGGCGGGTGGGGAAAATAAAGAAATAATCTAAATTTCAGAATTATTAAACAACTCACAAAACTAATAAAATTTTACTTTAAAATTTTCAAACTAACGGGGCATAGCGCAGTGGTAGCGCGCTGCCTTGGGGTGGCAGAGGTCCCGGGTTCAAGTCCCGGTGCCCCGATATGAAAGAAAGTTTCATAAGTGAAATTAAAGTAAATAGCAAAACTTATAAATTTTACGATTTAAAAAAAATCAAAAACATAGAAACACTACCATTTTCAATAAGAGTCCTTCTTGAAAACATAATAAGAAATTACGATGAATTCTTAGTAAATGAAGAGCATTTAAATACAATTTTAAATTATAATGCGAAATCCCTTCCTGATAAAGAAATTCCATATATGCCAGTTAGAATTCTAATGCAAGATTTCACAGGTGTTCCAGCAATAGTAGATTTAGCAAGTATGAGGGACGCTTGTAAAAAATTCAATAAAAATCCAGAAATTATAAATCCTGCTATTGAAATTGATTTAGTAATAGACCACTCTGTAATTGTAGAAGCATTTGGAACAATTTATGCATTTGAAAAAAATGTTGAACTTGAATATAAACAAAATGAAGAAAGATATAAATTTTTAAAATGGGCACAAAAAGCATTTAAGAATTTTAGAGTTGTTCCGCCAGGACTTGGAATATGTCATCAAGTAAATCTTGAATATTTATCAAAAGTTATATGGGAAAAAGATAAATTTTTATTTCCTGATACATTACTTGGAACAGATTCGCATACACCTATGGTAAATGGGCTTGGAGTAGTTGGATGGGGAGTAGGTGGCATTGAAGCAGAAGCAGTAATGCTTGGACAACCATTATATATGAGAGTACCAGAAGTAATCGGTTTAAAATTAGTTGGAGAATTAAAAGAGGGGGCAACTGCTACTGATTTAGTTTTAACAATCGCTGAAATTTTAAGGAAATATGGCGTTGTTGATAAATTCGTTGAGGTTTTTGGACCAGGATTAAATAACTTAACAGTTCCTGATAGAGCAACAATTTCAAATATGTCTCCTGAATTTGGTTGTACAATAACTTACTTTCCAATAGATGAGCAAACGATAAAATATCTAAAAGCAACAGGTAGAGATGAAGAGCTGATTAAAATTGTAGAAAAATATTCAAAAGAGAATTTACTATGGAGAGAAAATGAAGAAAAAATAATTTATACAGATATAATAGAACTTGATTTAAGCAAAGTTGAACCAAGTATAGCAGGACCAAAAAGACCACATGATAGAATACCTTTAAAAAGTATAAAAGAATTCTTTAAATTTGATGAAAGTGATAATAAAAGTGCTAAAATAAAATATGGTGCTATTGAATTTGATTTAAAAGATGGATATGTTGTAATAGCTGCTATTACAAGTTGCACAAATACATCCAATCCAAGTGTAATGATAGGTGCGGGGTTATTAGCTAAAAAGGCTGTTGAATTTGGTCTGACGAGAAAACCTTGGGTAAAGACATCATTAGCACCAGGTTCAAGAGTTGTTACTAAATACTTAGAAAAAGCCGGTCTTCTACCTTATCTTGAAGCACTTGGTTTTCATGTTGTAGGTTATGGTTGTACTACTTGTATAGGTAATTCTGGCTCATTACCACCAGCTATTGCTAATGCTATAATTGAAAACAATTTAAATGTTGCTTCTGTTCTTTCAGGAAATAGGAATTTTGAAGCAAGAATCCATCCACTTGTAAAAATGAATTTCCTAATGTCACCTATTCTTGTAGTTGCATATTCTATTATTGGAAGAATTGATATTGATATTTTAAATGAGCCTATTGAATACGATAATTTAGGAAATCCAATATATTTAAAAGATATATGGCCATCTCAAAAAGAAATTTCCGAGAAAATAAATGAAGTTCTTGATCCAAAAGATTTTATTGAAAACTATAAAAATATATTTGAGGGAGATGAAAGATGGAAGAAATTAGAGGTTGAAATTTCAGAATTATATAAATGGGATGAGAAATCAACATATATTAAAAAAGCACCTTACTTTGATGATATGAAAATTGAAATTGAAGAGCCAAAAGATATATTAAATGCAAAAGTATTGGTAATGCTTGGGGATTCAATAACAACTGATCATATTTCACCTGCAGGCTCAATTCATCCAAAATCGCCAGCAGGAGAATATTTAATTTCAAAAGGTGTTGAGCCAAAAGATTTTAATTCTTATGGTTCTAGGAGAGGAAATCATGAGGTTATGGTAAGAGGAACATTTGCTAATGTTAGACTTAAAAATTTGCTTGTAAATAAGGAAGGCTGGTGGACAATTTATATTCCTGAAAGAAAAGAAATGACAATATATGAAGCAAGTTTAAAATATAAGGAAAATAACATTCCTTTAATTGTTTTAGCAGGAAAAGAATATGGAAGTGGTTCTTCAAGAGATTGGGCAGCAAAAGGTCCATATTTACTTGGAATAAAAGCAGTTATAGCAGAAAGTTTTGAAAGAATACACAGAAGCAATTTAGTAGGAATGGGTATTTTACCTTTACAATTTAAAGAAGGAGAAAATTATAAAGTTCTTGGATTAAGTGGACTTGAAACTTTTAATATACTTGGAATTAGTGAAGGACTAAAACCAAGAAAAATTTTAAAAGTTCAAGCAATAAAAGAAGATGGGAAAATTATTGAATTTGAAGTAATTTGTAGGCTTGATAATTATGTTGAAATTGAATATTATAAAAATGGTGGAATTTTACAATATGTTTTAAGGAAATTTTTAAAAGATGAAAGCATTTAAAGTTAAAGTTTTAATTAGTTTAAAAGAAAATTTGTTTGACCCACAGGGAAAAGTTTTAGAAAATATCATTAAAGAAAAGGACATTAATGTTGAAAATGTTAGAGTTGGAAAACTAATTACATTTCTAATAAAAGCTAATGATGAAATTGAAGTTAAAAAAATCATTAATGAAAAACTTTCAAACTTATTTGCCAATCCAATAATAGAAAGGTACGATTTGGAAATTGAAGAAGTTATTTAAAGGGTGGGCAGGTAAAATAAGAAATAATTTTAATTTTTAATTTTAGAATTACTGGACAAAACAATTTTTTTATGCTTTATCCAATAAATAGTGTTAAGTAGTTGATTATCAAGAACTTATAAAAATTTCAGGAAATTATTGATTTTATCGGGGGTTTATTTAAGGGGGCGAAAGTAAGCCGAAGGCTTATTTATAGGGTGAGTGGGAAAATAAGAAAAATAAATAGTTTTAGAATTACCTGGACAAAACAATTTTTTTATGGTTTATCCAATAAATAATGTTAAGTAATTGATTATCAATAACTTTTAAAAATTTCAGGAAATTATTGTTTTTTGGGGGACTATTAGGGGGGCGAAGCCTCCCAAAGCAAAAAATGGGGTTTTTTAAAGCCGAAGGCTTATTTATAGGGTGGGTGGGAAAGTAAAGAAAAATAAATAGTTTTAGAATTACTGGACAAAACAAATTTTTTATGCTTTAAAATTTTAATATGACTGTTCAAGTTCCTGAAATAAAAATAAATGAAAATGTTAATTTAAATTCAAAAGAAAGTGCTATTATTGTTGTAGATATGCAAAATGATTTTTGTGATCCAAAAGGAAGTTTATATGTTCCTGAAAGCAGAAAAACAATAGAGCCTATAATGAAGCTTCTTGAAAAGGCAAGAGATAAAAATGTTAAAATTTTTTATACCCAAGATACACATCAAAAAGATGATAAAGAATTTGAAATTTGGCCTGTTCATGTAGTTGAAGGAACTTGGGGATGGGAAATTATTCCAGAATTAAAACCAAAAGAGGGCGATATAATAATTAGAAAATTAAGATATGATGGATTTTATGGAACAAGTTTAGACCACTATTTAAAAATATATAAAATAAATAATGTTGTAATTGTAGGAACAGTTGCTAATATATGTGTTTTACACACAGCAGGCAGTGCCGCTTTAAGATGGTATAATGTAATTGTTCCAATTGATGGAATATCTGCTTTAAACGAATTTGATTATTATAGTGCTTTAAGACAAATTGAATTTTTATATAGAGGAATTTTAACAAAAGTTGAATATATAAACTTTAATTAAATGGAAATTATTGGAATTGATGAAAATGGTTTAGGACCAATTCTTGGACCATTCATTATAAGTGGAATAAAAGTAAAAGTGAAAGAACCCATATTTTTCTATTCAAAAATTGAAAATTTCCATTCAAGTTTTAAAATAGATGATAGCAAAAATATATTTAAGAGGAAAGAAAAATGGACTTATTCAAAAGGCGAAATTATATCACTTTCAATTTTAAAAACATTTGATTTTGAGAATTTGATTAAAAAATATGCTCATTTAATAATTAGTGATTTTGAAAAGGAATTTTATATTAAAAACTATAAACTGCCAATATGGGCAAAAACTTACAAAGAAAATAATTTGAGAGAGGAAATAAATTTTTTGGATTATAAAGCTTATGCTATATTTCCAAATGAATTTAATAAAGAACTTTCAAAAATAAGTAAATTTCAAATGGATATAAAATTCTTTTTAGATTTAGCTTATGAATTATCAAGTAATGAATATAATTTAGTTCTTTGTGGAAAAGTTGGAGGTTATACTTATTACACAAAAGAATTTTTTAAACTTGGTATAACAAAATATGAAATTTTAAAAGAAAATAAAGGTCATTCCGCTTACAAGATAAAATATAAAGATAAGCTTTTTGAGATACACTTTTTATTAGATGGTGATAAAACATATTATCCAATTGCTATTGCTTCAATTATTGGAAAGTATTTAAGAGAATTATTTATGAAAGCCTTAAATGAACATTTTGGATTTTATGATGAAATTCCTTTTAGCAGTGGATATAAGCATGATGTTAAAACAATTCAACTTATAGAAAAAATAAAATTAACCTACAATATAAATGATTTTTTAAGAATTAAGTAATAAGGAGGGCAAAAACCCTCCCAAAATTACTATGGAGTACAACTAAATTGTTTTATTATTTCTTTTGAACCTGTTGGAAGCTCTAAAACAATTCTTAATGAACCCGATGTTATTCCAACCTTTCCACTTGGACACTTTGCTATTCTTAAAGTATCTACAGGTGAAAATGATAAATTAACATCTATATTTGAGCATGTTTTTAATGTTCCCTTACCAATAGGCCAAGTCTTTAATGTCTTATTTCCAAGTGTATCTCCAGGTTTCCAACCAATTGCCTCATTAAGAAATACATAAGTTGTTTCATTAACACTAACACTTCTACAAGTTAAGTCATTTCTGGTATGGTTTATTGAGCGAATTAATCTATAAACAAAATCACTAATATATTCCATTTTAATACTTCCCGTTTGAGAATAATTCTTATCTTCAATAAGTGTATCATTTCTATATGCTTTTAAAATTACTTTAAATGGATTTCCCCAATTTACAGAAAATATAAATGGATTGTTATCATCCAAATCAGAATGAGCTAAACTTCCAATTAGGGTATAATTTACAACATAAGTTTCGTTATTTTTAATAACTGTATCAGTTAAATTATTACAATTGAAATTAATAGTAGTATTTTGATAGACTTTATCACCATCACTATCAACTGGATTTTGTGGGTTATATGAAACACACTTATTTTTTAAGTTTATTCCGCTATCAGAAACAAAAAGGAAATATCCATTATAAGTGTATCTCTTTACAACGGGAGCTCCTGGATCTTGAAGTGTATTTGAAGATGTTTGGGTTATTTCTTCTATGCTTTGAGTTGCAAAGTCTATATCTTCTTGAGCCACTTCTGCTACTTTTTCACCTCTTTTACAACCAAGTGCCACTATGCTCCAAACTGACAATATATATATCAGCTTTCTCATGGTCTAACCTCCTTTAATATAACTATGGACTCTGCTATTTCTTTAATTGTTTTTCTACTATCCATAGCTTTCTTTCTTATATAATTATAAGCATCTTCTTCACTCATTCCATATTTCATTAGAATTCCTTTTGCTCTTTCTACTAATTTCCTTTCCTCAATTTCATCTTTTAGTTTCTTGTTTTTCATAATTAAGTCTGCTTGATTTAGAATAAGAAGAATTGCCTTCTTTTGTTCATCAGTTAAATTTTTATCACTTAAAATTACTGAAAAATAATGTGATTTCATATCCGCTTGAACTTTATTATCTTGAATAACTTTGACAGGTTTTTTAATAATTTTAAATATCATCATTTCAATTTTTTGGCAAATATCACCATTTTCATCTAATATACTATCCAAAATGTTTTCTAAAATTTCCGCTTTCTTCTTATATTGCTCATATAACCAATCCCTTTCCAATGCACCACTTACAAGTTCTGAAAGCATTTTTAAAATTGTTTTTTCAGTTCTCGTATATTTGTGTTCATTTTTATGTTGAACATTCATTACACCTACAAGATTATCTTTAAAAATAATAGGAACTGAAATAATAGCTTCATAAGTATCTTCTTTAAGATTTTTAAAAACTTTAAATCTTTTATCTTTATAAGCTTTTTTACTAATTGAAATAATTTTTCTTTCTTTTCCTACAAAACCCGCAAGACCTTCTCCCATTTGTAATTTTATTCTTCCAACAGCATGATGAGGAAACGATGAAGAACCCATTAAAACAAGCTCATCATTTTCCTTATCATAAAGATATATAAAACAATTATCTGCATTTGTTAGTTGACAAGCAGAAACGCATATCATATTAAGCATTTGTGATAGATTTCTTGAATTGTTTAAAATTTCTAAAACTTTTAATATGATTTCAAGTGAATTTTTTTTCATTGAGGTTTAGCAATTGTGAATTCAGGATATTTGTATTTTTCAGGAATTTCTTTTAGCTTTTCACCAAGTTTTTGTAATTGTGAGATTTTTTTCTTTTTCTTAATTCCAAGTGAATATAAAACAATTTCCCTTTTAAGAAATTGGATTGCTTTTGCTGGATCTACACCTTTTGGACAAACATAAGAGCATGATTGGGCAAAATGACATCTAAAACAACCATTTGGACTATCTAAAATTGCTAATCTTTCTTCAAAGCCATTATCTCTACTATCATATATATATCTTAAAGCAGACATTAAAGCTTGTGGGCCTAAAAAATCTTCATTACTTTGAGATATTGGACATGCTGATATACAAGCACCACATTTAATACAATAAGCAAATTGTAAGTAATTTTCAAGTTCTTCTGGCATTTGAATGTACTCTTCTTCTGGATTAACTGTTTCCTCAACATCTTTTCTAATTATATAAGGCTTAATTGAAGTATGATGTTTAAATAAATTATTTAAATCACAAGCAAGGTCTTTAATAACAGGAAATGATTTTAATGGTTCTATTGTAATTTCATCAGTTTTTAATTCTAAAACTTGTGTTTGACATGCAAGAGAAGGTTTCCCATTTATAACCATAGCACAGCTACCACAAACACCCATTCTACAAGATTGCCTCCAAGATAAAGTACTATCAATTTTTTCTTTTATTTCATTAAGAGCGGAAAGAACAGTCATTCCTTTATAGACTTCTAATTCATATTCACTATAATATGGCTTTTCATCCTTTGTAGGGTTAAATCTGAAAACTTTAAATTTAACTTTCATTTTACCACCTCCTAAAATAAGGTATCCATGTCGTTATAAGAGCGTAAGCAAAAAATAAAATGCCTACGAGAATTAAGCTAATGTTTATAACCTTTTGAGAAAATGTTGTATTAAATCTTTCAAAAAGTATTCCTCTAAGTCCATATAAACCATGAAAGAGTGCTAAGGCTACAAAAATTGTATAACTTAAAGGAAAAAATAAATCCTTTGCCCTTTTAAATGTATTTTCAACAGAAAGTGGCTCTCCACCAGAAAGGTGCATATAGTACATATGACCACCAAGAAGAATTATAAGAAACGCACCACTTATAATATGAAAGAACCAAAGTTTTCCCTCCTTCATAATCACCTCCCTAAGGGGTTATAAAACGCAAATAAAGACCAAATTATAAAAATTCCTGCAATAATCATAATTATCCAAGAAAACATCCTTTGATAATCAATAGATGTTCTATATGGATAAATAGGTCTTTCTGGCTTTCCTATGAAGAACCCAAGTTCTAAAAATATAAGTCTTAATCCATTCATCATATGAAAAATTACAGCAACAAGTAATAACCACTCTAAAAAGTATATTATTGGATTATAATGACCATTATAATGTCCTGAAATCGTTTTCATAATTTTATCCCAAAGCTCTGGACTATAAGCTCTAAAACCAACAACGATAATATGAACAAGTAAATAAAAAATTAAAGCAATTCCCGTTATTCTATGTAATAAAAATAGAACTCTCTCAAAATTTAGCTTTCCACCATAAAACCAACCTAAAATTCCGGGATAGTTTTGGTATCTTTTCATCATTTTGAAATTTTAAAGGTAAGTTAAAAAAACATTATTTTTATAATAGGTTATAAATGGGACTACTTTGTCCAATAAATAGTGTTAAGTAGTTGATAATCAATAACTTATGAAAATTTTTAAAAATTATAGTTTTCATTGGGGGTTCATTTAGGGGGCGAAAGTAAGCCGAAGGCTTAATTTAAGGTTGGTTGGGCAAAATAAGAAATAATCGTAATTTCAGAATTATTGGACAATGCAAAATGGGACTTTTCTTGTACTTTATAATTTTGGCTATGTCTGTTAATTTATTTTATAATTTTGATGGGGATTTTAAGTTTCAAACGGAAGATGGTAAGGAATTTATTATGGATGAAAGATCACCCAAACCTATGCAACTATTACTTATAGCCCTCTTAGGATGCACTGCAATTGATATTGTTGATATATTGAATAAGATGAAAGTTAAATATGAAAAATTTAAAATTAGCGCTGAGGGAAAGAGAAGAGAAGAATATCCAAGAAAGTTTGAACATATTAAAATCACTTATAGTTTTTATGGGGAAAATTTAGAGCAATATAAAGAAAAAATTGAAAGAGCAGTTTATCTTTCACAAGAAAAGTACTGCTCTGTAAAAGCAAGTTTAAATGCTGTTGTAGAATATGAGATTAAATTAAATGATATTTGAAATTTACAAAGCAAATAAAAAAATTGGATATATTGAATTTCAAGATGAATATAAAATTTTTCTTCCTGATAAATACTATTGGCTAAATAATTTTTTAATTTCTTTATTAAAAGAGCCAATTTACTATAACAATAAATTATTAGAGCCATTCAGTTATGAGCATCTTATTGCCATAATTGAGCAGTTTGAAATAATAAAGAATTCAAATTTAAAGTGGAACTTATTTATTAGTGTTGTTGGTGGTGATATTAGGGACATTAAAATTATTAGGAAATAACTAAGAATTTACTATTTTTAACTATTGAAAATCACATTTAAATAAATTTTTAAAACCTTTAAAGTATCTTTGAATTTCTTAATATGGCTTTTTTTTAAATTATAAATAACAGGAATATCAATATAACCAACTTTATAACCTTTCTTTATCGCTTTTATAATAAATTCCGTTTCAAAATCAAATCCATTAGAATTAATTTTTAAATTTTTTATAACATCAATTCTTATAGCTCTATATCCACTTTGAGCATCAGGAATGTTCTTTAAGCATAAAATTGATATAAAGGCGGAATTGAACCTATTAGAAATATATCTATCAATAGGCATTTTTTTTATATTCATTTCCTTTCTACGAGAGCCAATTACAATATCAAAAAATTTTAATTTTTCCACAAATAGTGGAATATATTCTATTGGATGCTGATTATCTGCATCAATTGTAATAACACAATCATAATTATTCATTATAGCATAATCAAAGCCAATTTTTAGTGAATAACCTTTACCAAAATTTTTTTCATTTTTAATATAATTAACATTTGAACTTTGAATAATCTCACTTGTTCCATCAGAAGAGCCATCATCTATAAATAAGAATTCATAATTATTTAATTTTCTAATAGCTGAAATAAATTGTAAAATTTGAGGAAACTCATTATATGTTGGGACAATAATTAGTGTTTTAATAAATGGGCGGGAGAGGACTTGAACCTCTGACCTCTGCCTTGTAAGGGCAGCGCTCTCACCAACTGAGCTACCCGCCCTAAAAGAAGCTTGAAATTTTAAAGCATTAATTATAGCCTTAAAATTTTCAGGCTATGCTACTTACCCTTATCATTTTACCAACTTTAACAATAATAACAGCTTTTTTAATTTTTTATATTTTTAGCTTTTTATTTAGCACTTTAAATATAAATAACACTTTTTTAAAGGCTTTAATTCAATCATTTGTCATTCTAATATCTGCTCCACTATCTGCTATTCTTGTAATTTATGTTGAAAGGAAAGTCGCTGCAAGAATACATTCAAGAATGGGTCCATACCTTGTAGGCTATCCTCATGGATACTTACAACTTATAGCAGATGCTATTAAAATGCTAATTAAAGAAGATATTATTCCAAAAAATGCAGACAAATTCCTTTTTAATTTAGCTCCTATTATTTTTACATCAGCAAGTATAATGGCATTTTCCGTTGTTCCATTAGATGAGAAAATTGTTTTTGTTAATTGGGACTTATCTATTTTGTTTCTATTTGCTATTGGCTCAATACCGATATTAGCTTCCGTAATAGCAGGTTGGTCATCAAATTCAAAATATCCTTTAATTTCTGCTATTAGAACTGCTGGTGTTTTGCTTGCTTACGAAATTCCATTAGTTTTGTCAGTTCTTTCAATAGTAGTTTTGGCTAATAGTTTTAACTTAGTGGAAATTGTGAAAGCTCAAAAAAACATGCCATTTATATTTATTCCGATTATTGGTCAAGTTTCATTTATTATATTTCTCTTATGTTCCTTAGCAGAAACGAATAGAGCTCCATTTGATATATCAGAAGCAGAAAGTGAAATTGTCTCAGGTGTAAATGTTGAATATTCAGGAATGAAATTTGGATTATTCTATCTTGCTGAATATTTATTTATTACAATTAGCTCAATTTTAATAACATTATTATTTCTTGGTGGGTGGAATGGACCTTCAATTTTACCTCCATTTATTTGGACAATAATTAAAGTTTATTTTGTTTATATTTTTCTACTTTTTATAAGGTGGAGTTATATGAGATTAAGGCTTGATCAACTTATTGAGTTATCTTGGAAATGGCTAATTCCATTATCATTTATAAACTTCATTTTAGCAGTTCTGTATAAATTTTATTTTGGAGGTTAAAAATGAGTGGGATTGATATTATTATTCTTGTAATTATAGCTTTTGGTTTAATAAATGGTCTAAGGAGTGGATTTATTTCAGAGTTAATTGCTCTAATTTCTTTAATTATTGGGATTTTATTTGGCTTGAAATTTTATGGTATATTGATGCCCTATTTAGGAAATAATGAGACATTATCAATACTTGGAATGTTTATAATTTCATACTTTCTAAGTCAATTTATTCTTAATTTAATTTTAAAACCATTTAGAATGATAACAGGAAAGACTGCTATAAATAGCATTTTAGGTGGAATATTTGGTGCAATTGAAATGACTTTATTTTTAAGTATTATTGCTTATGGTATAAGATGGAATGATTTTTATGCTCAGCTTTCCCAAAAGAGCCAAATCCTAAAAATTATTGAAAAATCAACATTTCCTATATTTGATAGTTTATTTAAAAAATGAAAGAGATAATATTTAGCTTTTTAACAGGTTTTATTACAGGTTTTATATTTTCATTTTTAAAACTTCCAATCCCCGCTCCTCAAAGCTTAGCAGGTATTATGGGAATTGTTGGAATTTTTTTAGGTTATTTTTTTTATGTTTTACTATTTAAGAGATAATGTGTGGAAGATTTGTAAGATTTAGAAAAGTTGAGGAAATTATTGATTATTATAAAATTGATGAAGTTATAAATAGCTTAGAGCCATCTTATAATATAGCACCAGGTTCAGATATCTTAGCTATAATGATGGAAGATAATAAAAGAAAACTAAAAAGTTTCAAATGGGGATTTGTGCCATCTTGGAATAAAAATTTAAAACCTGTCATAAATGCAAGAATTGAAACAATTTATCAAAAACCATATTTTAAAAGTTTTATAAAAAATAGAATTTTAATAGTGGCAGATGGATTTTTTGAATGGAAAGAAAAACAACCATATTTTATTTATAGGAACGATAAAAAACCTATGCTTTTTGCAGGCATTTACTCTGAGGAAACATGTGCTATTATTACAACAGAGCCAAACGAAAAATTTAAAGTTATTCACGATAGAATGCCTGCTATTGTTCTTGATGAAGACTTTGAAAATTATTTTAAAGATGAAAATTTTCTTAAATTTTTAAAACCAATTCCATCTGAAATGATAGATTTTTGTAAAGTTTCAAAAGCTGTAAATAATCCAAAGAATAATTATAAAGAAATTATAAATTGTATATAATGGAAGCTGTTATTTTATGTGCTGGATTTGGAAGAAGATTAAGACCAATAACAAAAACAATACCAAAACCATTAATAAAATATAATAATGAAACAATTTTGAAGCACATTATTTTAAAACTATTTTCAATAGGCGTTAATAAATTTTTCATAAATGGACATTATCTTTCTTATAAAATAAGGAATTTTTTAAATGGAATATATGGAGTTGAAATTGTTTTTCATGAAGAATTGGAAATTTTAGGAACAGGAGGAGGTATTTATAGCTTTAAAAATTTTTTAAAAAATGACTTTTTCATTATTCATAATGGTGATATTGTTCATAAAATTGATATTTTAAAAGCTATTGATTTTCATATTAAAAATAATGCTTTTGGAACGCTCATTTTAAAAGATGATTATCAAAATAATGTTATTGTTGAAAATTTAAGAATTTTGGATTTTAAAAAAGGCAACTACAAAAATGCTTGGACATTTACAGGAATAAGTATCGTTTCAATAGAATTTTTAAATTATCTTAATTACAAATGTTCGTTAATTGAAGGATTTAAAAAAGCAATTTTAGATAATAAACTGATTTTAGCTTACATAACAAATGAGCCTTGGTTTGATATTCTGAAAGAATTTATTAGGAATGAAGAAAAATAAATACTTTCAGAATTACCGGACAAGGCAACAACACAGATAACTTATGCTTTAAAATTTTCAAACTTTGAAACAAAAAGTTCTTGTAATAGGACCTGCTGAATTCAAAAGCGGATTTTCGCTTGTGGGCGTAGATTATATAACGCCATCCGAACCAAATGAAATAAAAAAAATTATAAAAAAACTATATGAAGAAAAAAATTATGGACTTGTAATTATTGAAGATGATTATGAAAAGTTTTTTGATCATAGAACAAAAATAATAGTTTATGAAAGTACTAATCCATTATTCTTTCTATTGAGCTTTGACCCTAAGCATAAAGTTCCTGTTGAAGAGCAAATAAGTGAAATTATAAGAATGTCGCTTGGTGTTCAAATGAAAATAAAGTCATGATAAGGGCTATTGATATTATAAGGAAAAAAAGAGATGGTGAGAAACTTGGGAAAAAAGAAATAGAATTCATCGTAAAGGGTGCTTTAAGTGGAGAAGTTCCTGACTATCAATTATCCGCTTTGCTTATGGCTATATATTTCAGAGGAATGGATTTAAATGAAACAACGGCACTAACAGAAGCTATGATAAAAAGTGGAGAAACGCTTGAATGGAGTTTCCTAAAAAAACCAACAGTTGATAAACATTCAACAGGTGGTGTGGGTGATAAGGTTTCAATAGCTCTTGCTCCTCTTGTAGCTTCAACAAATTTAGTATATGTTCCTATGATATCTGGAAGAGCATTGGGTCATACAGGTGGAACCTTAGATAAACTTGAATCAATAAGAGGATATAGAACAAATCTATCAATTGAAGAGTTTAAAGAAGTTGTTAAAAATGTTGGTTGCTCAATAATAGGACAAACTGATAAACTTGTTCCTGCTGACAAGAAATTCTATGCTTTAAGAGACGCTACAAGTACAATTGAAAGCATTCCTTTAATTGCTTCAAGTATATTAAGTAAAAAACTTGCTGAAGGTGTTGATGCTATTGTTCTTGATGTAAAAGTCGGTTCTGGTGCATTTATGCCAAAATTAAAAGAAGCAAAAGAATTAGCAATGTTAATGGTAGAGATTGGGAAAAAAATGGATAAAAAGATAATAGCTTTAATTACAAACATGGAGCAACCGCTTGGTAAGGCAGTAGGAAATGCATTAGAAGTAAGAGAAGCTATTGATATATTAAAAGGAAATGGACCAAGTGATGCTACGGAATTGACATTAAGGCTTGGTAGCTACATGTTATATGCTGTTGAGGTAGTTAAAAGTCCAGAAGAGGGTTATAAGAAACTAAAAAATAATTTATATAATGGTGATGGCCTAAGAAGATTAAGAAGAATGATTGAAGCTCATGGTGGTGATTGGAATTATATTTTATCTGATGATTTTATAAGGACAAAGTACGTATATCACATAACAGCATCAACAAATGGATATATTTCTCAACTTGAGACATATAAAATTGGAATTGCTTCTCAGATATTAGGTGCAGGAAGAAGCAAAATGGATGATGTTATAGATCATAAGGTTGGAATTATTGTTAATAAGAAAATTGGAGATAAAGTAGATGAAGGTGATATTATATTTGAAGTAAGAGCAAATGATGAAAGTAGATTAAATCAAGCTGTTGAAATTTTAGAAAATTCTTATAAAATTGTAAAGAGAAAGGTTCAACAATTGCCCTTAATATATGAAATTATTGAATGAAAAAGAAATTCTAAATATAGCAAAAAGAACAATAGATATTGAGCTTGAAACATTATTTGACTTAAAAGAAAGCTTAGATCATTCATTTATAAAAGCTATTGAGATTTTATATAATTGTAAGGGTAAAGTTATATTCACAGGTATTGGTAAGTCAGGGCATATTGCAAGAAAAATTTCTTCAACATTTTCAAGCACAGGAACACCATCTATCTTTTTACACCCAGCAGAAGCAATTCATGGAGATTTAGGAATTATTGATAAGGAGGATGTTTTAGTTATTATTTCAAATAGTGGTGAAACAGAAGAAATTATAAATATCATTCCATATTTAAAATTCTTAAATGTTCCAATAATTTGTATAACAGGGAATATCAATTCAACACTTGCTCAAAAGAGTGATGTAGTAATAGATATAAAAATTAAAAGGGAAGCTTGTCCATTCAATCTTGCTCCTACTTCTTCAACAACTGCTATTTTAGTTCTCGGAGATGCTCTTGCTATAACCTTAATGGAGCTTAAAGGTTTTACAAAAGAGCAATTTGCTAAGCTTCATCCCGGTGGATTAATAGGAAAACGATTAAAGAAGGTTATGGATATTATGCATTCAGGAGAAAAAGTTCCCATTGTTTATGAAGATATGACTATGAAGGAAGCAATAATTGAAATAACAAGTAAAGGATTTGGGGCAACAGCAGTTTTAGATAGAAATCAAAATTTAATAGGTATAATCACTGATGGTGATTTAAGAAGATATATTGAAAAAGGAAACGATTTAAATAATGGGAGTGTTAAAAGTGCTATGACTAAAAATCCAAAGACAATAAAATACAACGAGACCGTAGCAGATGCGTTAAACCTAATGGAAAAATATAAGATAACTGTTTTGCTCGTTTTGGATGAAAATAATAAACTTATAGGCATTTTACACTTGCATGATATTTTAAGAGAGGGAATTCTATAAAACCTCAACTAAAACAAAGCCCTTATTATATTCAGTAATCCTAACTCTATAAACTGAACTATCAGGTAGCTTTAAATAATAAATTAAGCTCTTACTAACGAATGTATGAACACTTAAATTATAATCACTCCACCATTCATCACCAATTAAAGAGTTATAATAATCTGTTTTAAAACTATCATTATCTTCATTTTCACCTTTCAATCTAAAAACATCAATTCCTGATGGTAAAGTTTCTTTAATATAAATATCAATTGTATCCCTTCCAACTTTAACGGGGAATTTCCCTATTCCCCATATATTTAATTTTACATCATTTTGACCATTTATATAAACATCCCAAGTAGAATCTCTATAATAAGTGTTATTTTTATACTTTAAATTTTCCAAATCAACATAAGAGCCAATTGGAAATGAAAAATTTATACTATCATTAACAACAGATTTAACACTATCTGAAAATGAAATAAATTTAACTTTTATAAATTTTCTATTCCTTGTCTTAAAAATATATATGCTGTCTAAATAAATTTTATCTAATGCTCTTACATATTCATCATTTTTATAATTTATTCCATCCAAACTTGCTTTTACATTCTCATTTAATAAAATTGTAGGATTTGGAACACTTCCAAGAACAAATCCATCTCCTAAATCAAAATCAACTTCCAAATTAGTAGCTATGAATTTTAAGTGCCATTCATCATTGGGATTATTTGTGTATTTTTTTGTCTTTACATTAAAGTAGTATTCTTGATATTTTAAATCGTAATTTCCAAAGTCATTAAATTCACTTTGCTTTTTAGCGCATGATATTAAAATAAAGGGGACAAAAAGTCCCCAAAACCTATTCATGGAGCTTTTGTGTATTTTATAAGTTTATCATCTTCACTTGTAGGACTTGGATAATAGGAATTACCCTTAATTCTTACAAATATAACATCCTTATTTATACTAACAGATTGTGAAAAAAGTAGCATTCCTTCGGGTGGTGTTAAACCCTCATGGAAATATATATAATCTTGCTTAACTTTTGTAACTGAAAATGTACCAGCAGGAACATTTTCTTGAACATTAACTGAATCAACTTTCGTATTTACAACAATTTTTATTTGAGTAGATATAATTGTAGTATCAGACCAGCTGTCATTAGCATTTACATTAGCTCTAATTAATCTTGAAGTTATATAATAAACTTGACTTTGGAAATTCAAAGGAATTGAGATAATTATGGAATCGGAAGCGTTTATGTAAGCGACACTTTGGTTTGAAGTAGTATCAAGTAGTGGATAGAATTTTATATTATTTATTGTAGTTTCAGGTCTTACTATAAGTTTGAATGTATCAGTTGAGCTGTTTCTTTGTCTTTGAAAGAGCCAACTATCACCAACTTTTATTGAATATTGGGGAGTTGGTTCGGAGCTTTTCTTGCTACAAGATATAAGTGTCAAACTTAAAATCAAGAAGGTTATTTTTCTCATAACGAAAATTTTAAAGCACAAAAAAAATTCAATTTTTAAAATTTTTTTCTAAAATTATAGTAAATGTTCTTCCTGTAAAGTATGGAAGATTTACAGATGAAGTTTTATCTAATAAATCAGTAATTTTAAAAGTTATAAACTTTGTTTTCATTTCTAAATCAAATGAATATAAACTTGGAGTTAATTGTGTTTTTGCTTTTGACCAAAATTCAATTTTTAAAATTTTATAATTTACATTTAAATTAAATTTATAAGGCGGAATATCTAATGGTGTTTTACCGATGAAAAATGAGCATTCTATTATAAAATCCTTAATTTTAAAATCCCTTTGAAAACTTATACTATAAACTTCAATATTTTCTAAATTTTCATAAGTCCATAAAATTAAATTGTTTTGATAACCTAAATTATAAAATCCAATATAATTAAAAATTTTGCTATAATTTAAAAGAAAATTCCAAAAATTGAAATTAATTCCAATTAGTTTTTCACTTTTCAATTTACTATTTCCAATAACACCATAACCCAATTCAGGGTAATAAAATTTCATAAATAATTCTTTCGCAGATGGATAACGAGATATTAGAAATAAATTAAAATTTTTATATTCAAAATTAAAATGTGGCTCAAAATTCTCAAAACCCAATTTAAATAAAAAAATTCTATAAAACTCAAAAGAAAATAAAGACCTTGTAAAATTAACATCATTTAAAAGATTATTCCCTTTTAAATAGTCATTATAAAATCCATAATCTATTTTAAAATAGCCCCAATTTTTAACAATTTTATAATCATTTTGAAACTTTATAAAAAATTCTTCATTAAAGTTTATATTTTCATCTCTAAAATTATAGAAGTGCTTATAAAATTGAAAATTTAGTTTATAGAAATTGAAAATTGTTCTAAAATCAGAAAAAATTTCATTAAATGGTGTTTCTCTCTGATTGTAAATATAAGAAACTGAAAACTTATTAAAACTAAACTTATTGTAAATTGAATAACTTTTTATATAACTAAAAATGTCTTTTGATAATGAAGTTTTAAATTTCATTTTTTCATTACCATAAAATAAATTGGCTCCATATCCTCCATTTGATTTTAAAAAACAATTAGCATAATTATCATGTGTTTTTAAGAAAACATCAAGTCCCTTAAATTTAATCTCTCTAATTGAATTTAAAGGAATTGTTAAAATATCAATAGTTTCAAATTTTCTTCCAATTATCTCGTTTTCATCAATATAAACATTTGTAAATTTTGAAGGAATTCCAAGAATTGATATACTTAAACCTGCTGGATTAAATTCAATATCACTTGTATTTGATTTTAAAAGCAATTTGTCTAAACTTGGATTTTTAACTTCATAATTATAATTTTCCAATTTTTCTGAAATTACAACTTGCTCTTGTAATTTATATTCTTTTATTGTATCTTTTTCAAAAATTAGAAAAAAGTTCAACATTTTGAAAATTTTAAAGTTTGCTTAGGGAATTTAAAGAGGCTCAGAATACTTGATTTAAAGCAAAACTTACTTGCCTTGTCCAATAAATAGTGTTAAGTGATTAATTATCAATAACTTATCAAATCTTTAATGAAATTATAGATTTTATGGGGGATTATTAGGGGGCGAAAGCCCCCTGCCGAAAAATAGGGAATTTTAAAGCCGAAGGCTTAATTTCAGGGTGGGTGGGAAAATCAAGAAAAATAAATAGTTTCAGAATTATTGGACGATCCACTTTAAAATTTCAAATCTTATGAAAGTTATAGCAGGGAATTGGAAAATGAATTTAACATTAAATGAAGCAATAGATTTAGCCATTTCTATTAAAACTTCTAATAAAAATGAAATTATTTTATTTCCTCCAAGCATTTATGCTCTTAAAATCAAGGAATTATTAAAAGATAAAAATATAAAAATTGGTGTTCAAAATGTATTTTATGAAGAATTTGGTGCTTTTACAGGAGAAATATCTGCTCCTATGGTAAAAAGTTGTAATTTAGATTATGTTTTAATTGGTCATAGTGAAAGAAGAAAATTTTTTTATGAAACGGATGAAGTTATAAATAAGAAAATTAAAAAAGCTTTAAGCTTTAATTTAAATGTCATTTTATGTGTTGGTGAAACATTATCTGAAAGAGAAAGTAAAAAACATTTTGAAGTTGTTAAAAGGCAAGTTTTGAGTGCTATTGAAGGAATTGATAATTTTAAAAATTTAAAAATTGCTTATGAGCCTGTTTGGGCTATTGGAACAGGTATAAATGCTAAACCTGAAGATGCTAATGAAATGCATCATTTTATAAAGGAAATTATAAATTTGAATGTTTTATATGGTGGAAGTGTAAATGAAAATAATGCTTATAGCTTGCTTTCACAACATTATATTGATGGTCTTCTTATTGGAAATTCAAGCCTAAAAAAAGAAGCATTTAATAAAATTATTGATATTGCTGAGCTTTTCTAATAGCTTTATAAACATTAACTAAACCACAACCCGTTCTCTCGTCAAATCCTACCAAATCAACATCTTCTGCTGTTGAGCATAAAATATCTTTTACTTGATTAAAATTCAAATTAGGATTTATTGATAAAATTAAACCAATCACACCTGATATAAAAGGTGTTGCCATAGAAGTGCCTGATAAACAAGCATAACCTTTTAAAACTTCATTCATTCCACAACTATTTGTAGCTTGTAAATTTGAATTAATTGTAGATATTATCCATACACCTGGTGCCATAATGTCAAGTTCTTTACCCCAAGAACTAAAACTTGCTTTTTGACTTGTTGTATCCCAAGCACCAACAGCTATAACGCTATCATAAGCAGCAGGATAATTAACAAATCCTCCATCATTACCAGCAGCAGCTACAATAATTTTATTGTATTTAATAGCAGTATCAATAGCCTCCTTAATTGTATTTGAGCCAATAGGACTTCCAAGACTTAAATTTAAAACTTTAACATTTGGATTCTTTGAAGCCATAATAATAGCACTTGAAATATTATAATCTGAGCAATTTCCAATAGTATCACAGGCTCTATATGAATATAACCTAAAATTACCAACACCAGCAACTCCAATAAAATTATTCATAGTTGCTGAGATTATTCCTGCTACATGCGTTCCATGTATTTCTGTTGTTATATTTTTATTAGGTAATGGGTCATTATCATTATCTATAAAATCATAACCTTTATTTGATGGGTCAAATTGAGCAATTAAATCAGGATGCTCATAATCTACACCTTGATCTATAATAGCAATTCCAATAGTTTGGGAGCCTTTCGTAATATCCCAAGCCTTATCTAAATATGTTACATAAGCATTCCATTGATACTTTCTGAAAAGTGAATCATTTGGAATAAATGTTATTCTATAATTTATGGCATTTTGGATATAAACAATACTTGAATTTTTTTCAATTTTGTTTATATCTTTTGTTTTTACTACAACTGCATTCAAACCATAAATTTCCTTTTTTATAATGTTCTTATATTTTTTCACAAAAAGCTCCTTTGAAAAGTTGTCTTTAAATCTAATAATAAATTCATCTTCTATTATTTGAGATAAAATTAAAAAAATCATAACTTTTTAGCTCTTATAAAAACTTTTTGCTTTGTGTCTGAATTTAAAATAACGACATAGTACTTTCCCGATTTTAAAATAGGCTGTTTTAAATCTATTTCTCTGATATTATCATAACTTATAATAAATTGTGCATTCTCATTATTTTTCCACTTATTAAAATTATCTTCATCAGCAATAAAAAATTTCAATATATTGTTTTCAGTAGCATAAAATCCAAAATCAATCGTATCTCCCTCGTTTAGATATCCACCATTTGAAAAAAAGCTATTTGGATTCAATGTAATAACACCAAAAAACTTACTAAATTCTTCACTTGGAATTTCAATTTTTTGACAACTTATTAAAGCGAAAATTAAAAAAATGAATAGTATCAATTTCTAAAATTTTAAAGCAAGGGTGTTATTTGAAAAACAACCAAAGCTTTATTGCTTTGTCTAATAAATAGCGTTAAGTGATTAATAATCAATAATTTATGAAAATTTTAGGAAATTGTTTATTTAAAGCCCCCCAAGGCATAAAAATGGGAATTTTTAAGCGGAAGGCTTATTTATAGGGTGGGTGGGGAAAATAAATAGTTTCAGAATTATTGAACAAAGCAAAGCTTTATTTAAATATGATTTAAAATTTTAAGCTTATGGAATGGATACAAGCTTTAACAATTATTACAAGTCTTATAGTATTTATTAGTATTGTTTCAAATTTGTTAAATAAACGAATAGATGATTTAAGGCAAGATATTAACAGAAGATTTGAAGATACTGACAAAAGACTTGACAGAATGGAACAGGATGTTAGAGAAATAAGACAGATTCTTTATAAAATTTTTGAAATTCCAAGAAAAGAAAGTGATTAACATTTAACTTTTGATGAAGTGTAGCAAAGCCCTTTAAAATTTTCAAATATGATTAATTATAAAAAAATGGATGCTTGTGGAAACGATTTTATTGCTATAAATTATGATGACTTTAAAAAAATAGAAAATCCATATACTTTTGCTGTTAAAGTATGCGATAGAAAAAATATAGGAGCAGATGGAATTATAACAAATTTACCATCTAAAAATCAGGATTTTGAATTTTTGTATATAAATTATCTTGGTTATGATGTTCCATTTTGTGGTCATGCAATAAGAGCACTTACATTTTTAAGCTATATTCATGGAAATCAAAAAAAAGAAATGTTAATTAAAACAAAAGTAGGTATAAAAAAAACAATCATTAAAGAAGTTAAAGAAAATAAAGCTTTTGTAGGTTTGGAATTTGATAACTTTGAAATTGGTGTTAGACATTATGTTAAAAGAATAGAAGATGTAAATAATTTTGATTTGGAAAGTGAAGCTATGGAATTTTTTAAAAATTCTGATGAGCATTTTAATATATATAGTGAAATTGAATTAGGCAGAATTGCTGTTAGGACATGGGAATATGGACACAAAAAAGAAGCTTTGAGTTGTGCAACAGGCTCATTAGCCTGTGCCTTAAATTACTCAAATGAAAAAAAGTTGAATTATGTTGAAGTAATTCCAAAATCAGAAAAACCAATATTCATAGAAATTTTAAAAGATAAAGCAGTTTTATGGTCTTATATTGAAATTGTAAATGAAGGCAAAATTTATGAAAGCGATTATTCTTGATAGAGATGGAACAATTATTGAAAATGCTCATTATCCAAAATATCCTTGGCAAATAAAATTAAAAAAAGGTGTAAAAGAGAAATTGCTTAAATTTTATAAAACTTATGAGTTTTTCTTAATAAGCAATCAATCAGGAATAAAACGAGGATATTATTCTTTTAGAGATTTAATGGAAATTCAAAGATATATTGAAGCTTTAATTTACCCTATAAAATTTAGAGAAGTTTTTTATTGTATTCATCATCCAAATGAAAATTGCCCTTGTAGGAAACCAAAAAATTATTTTCTAAAAAAAGTTATTTGGAAATATAAAATAGATTTGAAAAATTCGTTTTTTGTTGGAGATAGTAATGTTGATGAAGAATTGGCAAAGAGTTTTAATTTGAAATTTGTTTATATTGAAGATTTTGTTAGGAAATTTTAGTTTAAACTTTAAAATTTTTGATTTATGAAATTAAGAGGTTTGTATTATATTACCCATATTGATAATCTGGAATCAATCCTTGAAAATGGGATATTATCTCATAATGAAGTTTTAAGAAGAAATTTAAAACACAAAAAAATATATAGTGAGGAAATTATTAAGAAAAGGCAAGAAAAACTTATTAAAAATAAACCTCTTGGAGAATTTGCCAATTTATATTTTCAACCAAGAAATGCTATGTTATATAGAATAATTTTTCTTGAAAAAGTGGATGTTAATCAGTTAGTTATTATTGGAGTAAAACCTGATATTTTAAATAGAAAAGATATTTACATTAGTGATGGAAATGCAGCAAGTGATTTTACAAATTTTTACTCCTCAAATGACAAAGACTATAAGAAAATTCTAAAAAAAATAAGAAATGAAGTTAATAAGGATTGGTGGTCTGATTTTGATGGTTCAAAGAGAAAGCTTATGGCTGAATGTTTAATTGAAAGATATGTTCCACTTAAATATATTTTAGAATTATATGTTGCTACTCATAAGGCACGAGAAAATGTTGAAAAAATTATTAAAAATAGAAAAATTTCCATCGTTTTAGAGCCAAAATTATTTTTCTTGCCAAATCGTGAAATTAGACTTACAAATAATTTAATAATTGTTGAAGGTGATATGTTCTTTTCAAGAATGCAAACATTAACGATAAGTGTTAATACAGTAGGTGTTATGGGCAAGGGACTCGCTTCACGGGCAAAATATCAGTTCCCTGATGTTTATGTAAAATATCAAGAATTATGTAAATTAAAAAAGTTGGATTTGGGGAAGCCTTTTTTATATAAAAGAGAATTGTCATTAGATGAAGTGTTATCAGATGAACCAAAAACCTTAACGGAAAATAACTCACATACTTGGTTTTTGCTTTTCCCTACAAAAAGACACTGGAAAGAGAAAGCAAGTCTTGAAGGCATAGAAGAAGGTTTAAAGTGGATTTTAAGGAATTATAAAAAGGAAGGTATAGAATCCTTAGCAGTTCCAGCACTTGGGTGTGGTCTTGGTGGTCTTGAATGGAGGGATGTAGGACCACTTATGGTTCGTTATTTAAAAAAATTAGAAATTCCAGTAAGAATTTACTTACCATTGGAAAAGAAAATACCTGATGAGCAATTAACAAAAAATTTCTTATTGAATTAAACGATTAAAATAATTTAAATACTTTAAGGCAATTTCTTTGGAAAAAATGATTAAAACATTTTCGTCATTATCATTATCAGCATTAGAAGAAAAATTATAAGAGCCTGTTATTATAATGAAACTATCAATTATTATCACTTTATTGTGCATATTTTTTGGATTTTTATCAATATAAACATTCATTTTTAAATTTTTGAATTTTTCATATTCTGAAAATTTGCTAATTTGTCTTTTTTCAAATAAACCACTAACTTTAACACCTCTTTCATAAGCTGAAATAATAGCTTTTGCTATTCTGTCATGTGTAAAAGAAAAAGCCATAAAATCAATAGTTTTTTTAGCATCATTTATAATTTCAATAATTCTTTTACTTGGCTTATCTTGTGGAGAAAAATAGTTTTCAACTCTTACTCCATCTATCATTATTATATTATTTCCTATTTTTTGTTTTTCTCTTGAAAATTTTTTATATTTGAACATTTGCTCAAATTCTTTTAAATAATTATTAGCAAGTAATTTTGAGCGAATTATCACTACATTATTATCATTCAAAAATATATCATTATCTGTCCAATTCATTGAGCCTGTTATTACAATTTCACTATCTATAACAGCAAATTTATGATGCATATAACTTTGCAGATTTTGAAAAACAACTTCTATATTATTTTCAATAATTTTTCTTAATCCTTTATAATCTGCATTTTGTTCATCCGTTACAACTTTAACATCAACACCTCTTTTTTTCGCATTTATTAAACTTTTAGCAAGCTCTTCATTTCCAATTTCAAATACTGCCAAATATATGCTATTTTTAGCATTATCAATATAAAATTTTATATTCTCAATAATTTCATCATATCTTGTAAATAAAACTTTTATTGAGCTTGAAGATTCAATTATTTCATGCTTTTCGTTGAATTTACAACTTCTAAAAAGCGAAGAAGTCAAAACAATAACAAAACCTATAAAAATTACAAGAAGGCTATTTAAATTGGTTCTAAACTTTCTTCTTTTCATTTCTTATTTTCTCTTTTATTTCCTCAATAGTCAATCCTTCATTATAAAGCTCATTTATAAAATTTTCAAGTTCTTCAAAAAATTTTTCAGCCTCTTCATCGCTTAAATTTTCTGTTAAAGATTCATCATCATAAATCCATTCATATAAAATTTTCATTTCAATTTCTTTTAAATTAAAGCAATTATTAACATTTTCAAAGGCAATTTCAATAATTTCATCTAATGGTTTATTTAAAATTTCACTTGCTTTCTTATAAACTAATATAACATTTTTAGGCTCATTGAATTCTTCATTTAGTTGTGGTGGAAGTAAATATGGACTATCCGTTTCAAAGAAAACATTTTTCATATTTGTTAATTTAAGAGCATCTTGAATGTGTTTATTTTTATATAAAAGCATTCCAGAAAATGAAATAAAGTAATTTCTATCCAAAATTTTCTTAACAATTTCTTCATTACCACTAAATGAATGAAAAACAACAGATTTTAACTCATAGTTTTTTAAAATTTCAAGAGCAATATCAAATACTTCAAATGAATGTTTTTTATCTCTTAAATGTAAAACAATTGGAAGGTCATATTTTTTAGCAATTTCAACTTGTCTCTTAAATCCATCTATTTGAATTTCTTTTTCAAATTTATTCCAATAAAAGTCAATTCCAATTTCTCCAATTGCTATAACTTTTCTTTCTTCAATTAGCTCTTCTATTTCAGAAATATCTTCATTTATATTATTTGGATGAATACCAACAATAGCATAAATAGTTTCATATTTATTTGAAATTTCAATAGCTTTTTTTGAAGAATCTATGTTATAACCCACACAAAAAATTCTTTTTACATTATTTTTATTAGCATTTTCAATAATTTCATTTAGTTTATTATATAATTTTTCGTCATTTAAGTGAGCATGCGTATCTATGTAAAATTTCATATTTTTCCAAGGGGGATAAACTTTTCTGATGTTCTAATAATGACTTTATATCCTTCCAACTCTTTTGGATAGTCAGAATCTTTAAAGTCCTTAACATTAACATAAAAGATTATATAAAATTTTCCTTCTATTTTTTCAACTGATATGCCAATTATTCCCTTTTTCCCAAGCCATTCATTAGCAATTTTGTTAATAGTTCTTTTTAAATCTTGTCTTTTTTTCATAACAAATCTATTTTTAGTTTTTTAGCTATATAACTGAAAGGATTTGCTAAACATCTTTCCCCTCTTCCTTCACCTGAGAAAATCATACCTACTACTTTATTGGATTTTTTAGCTATTACCAGACTTCCCGAATCACCAGGTAGGGCGAAAGGTCCGTTTATTCCTCTTATTACTATACAATCCTTAAAATTTAATTCTCCTAAATGATGTCCATAATTTACTATAAATAGCGAGCCAGTGTTTTCAATAATTCCTTCTGTATAACCTATTCTTGCTCCGTACTTATAAACAAGCATATTTCTACGAGGTTTTCCAATAGCTTTTGGTTTCCTATTTATCCAATCTAACTTATATTCTTCATATATTATTCCAACAGCAACATCTACTAAATTTATCTTGGGATAGGGCTTCAATGGTATGAATTTATATAACTCTCCAAAAATCTGATTAGGGTATTTTTCTAAGGGATCGCCTAATTGAGCATTATTAGAATTGGCAAAAACATGATTATTTGAAATAGCTAATTTATAAGATGTCCCCAACTCTTTACAAAAACCACCTAACGTTCCCCATCCTCTTAATTTTTTATGTCTTACCTTATCTCCAACAGATAAATTCATATAAGGTATAAATTTTTCACAAAATGTGATTTTTACTTTAACATTTTTGTAAAATTTTTGAAATAATTGATTTATGTAATCTTCATAGTTGAAAAATTTTTCATCTAAATAAATACTTAATATAATTTCCTCTTTTCTTTTAAAAGCTCCGACGCCATAGAATTTAATGTGCTTTTTTTCACGGAAACCATTCCAAACAAAACTTTTAGCAATCCTATATGCTATCTGTTTAACTTTATTCATTTTAAAGCTCCTACTAAATACTCACCTTCTATATTTTCTATAAGTACTTCAAAAATCTCATTTTTTAAATTTTCATTTGATTGAACTTTAACTTTAAGATAATTATTACTTGTTCCAATCCAATAACCATTTTTATAATTTTCAAATAGAACTTCAAGCTTCTTGTTTAAAAATTTTTTCATATATTCAAATTTTTTAACTTTTGATAGCTCAAATAAAGCTCTAACCCTTTCTTTTATAATTCTATTTGGAACTATGGATTTTAGATTATAAGCAGGTGTTCCTTCTCTTGGTGAATATTCAAAAACATGGATATAACTAAATGGAAATTCCTTACAAAAGTTATAAGTTTCTAAAAAATTTTTATCAGTTTCTGTTGGAAATCCTACAATTATATCTGTTCCAATACTAACATTTTCAATTTTATTTAAAATTTTATCAGTAATTTTTTTGTAAATTTCAATTGTATAGGGTCTTTTCATATCTTTTAAAACTTTGTTTGAAGCACTTTGAAGTGAAATGTGAAAGTGTGGCATTAAATTTTTTGGATATTTTAAATATAATTCAATTAATTCATCAGTTATGTGAAGTGGTAAAATTGATGATAATCTAAAACGAAAATTAGGAAAATTTTCACAAAGATTTCTTAATAAATAAGCTAAATTTAATTTCCATTCCTTACCCCAATCGCCAACTTGTATGCCTGTAATCATAACCTCTTTAAATCCTCTTTCATTTAAAATTTCCATTTCTTTAAAAATTTTTTCAAGTTCTTTACTTCTACTTTTTCCTCTTGCTATCCTAATAGCACAATATGAGCATACAAAATCACAACCTTCCTGAACTTTTAATGTTGCCCTTGTCCTGCTTTTATAATCATAAATAATTGAATTTTCAGGATTTTCTATATTGAAAAATTTTAAAACTTCATTTATTGAGCCTTCAAAATCTGCCAAATTTAATTTTTTTAATTTTACAACACAACCTGTAAAAATTACTTTGGCACTTTCTTTTTTTTCTCTTAATGCTTTATTTAAAGCATGTCTTGAATCTCTTTCTGCCTTTTGGGTTACAGCACAAGAATTTATTATAATATAATCTGCATTTTTTAAATCATTTGTTTCAATAATTCCAATTTTTTCAAGATTTGATTTTATAAGCTCCGTATCGTAAAAATTCGTTTTACAACCAAATGTTATGTAATATGCTTTTTTCATTTCCAATCCATTAATTCTTTTATAGCTCTTAAAATTCTATATTCATTAGGCATATAGAATTTTTGTTGAGCATATGGAAATGGTGTATCAAAACCTGTTATTCTTTTAATTGGAGCTAATAAATATTCTATTGCTCTTTCAGATATAAAAGCGCTAATTTCAGAAGCAAATGAGCATATTTTTGGCGCTTCATTTACAACTATAACTCTTCCCGTTTTTGAAACACTTTCTAAAATAGCATCTTTATCAAATGGTAAAAGTGTTCTTAAATCTATAATTTCAACCGATATTCCTTCTTTTTGAGCAAGTTCCGCTGATTTTAAACATACATGAACCATATAGCCATAAGTAATTATTGTAATATCTTTTCCTTCTCTTACTTTTTTAGCTTTTCCAATTTCAATTGTAAAGTTTGGGTCATCAGGAACTTCCTCTTTTATTGACATATAAATTTTCTTAGGCTCTAAAAATATAACAGGGTCATCGTCTCTTATGGCAGATTTTAATAATCCTTTGGCATCGCTTGGTGTTGAGGGAATGATTACCTTTAAACCTGGTGTGTGAATGAAATATGCTTCTGGACTTTGAGAATGATATAGTCCTCCTCCTACACCTCCCCCATAGGGCGCTCTTATTACAAGTGGAACAGAAAATTGACCTCCACTCCTATATCTAAATTTAGCTGCTTCATTTACAATTTGGTCAAAACCAGGATAAACAAAATCTATAAATTGAATTTCAGCAACAGGTCTAAGTCCATAAAGTGCCATTCCGATTGCAGCACCAATAATTCCATTTTCAGTTAAGGGGGTATCTATAACTCTCTCTTCTCCAAATTCATCAATTAAACCTTCCGTTGCCAAAAATACACCTCCTCTTCTTCCAACATCCTCACCAAGAATTACAACTCTTGGATCTCTCCTCATTTCTTCTGCAAGAGCATCTCTTATTGCTTTAACTAGGGTTATTGCTTTTGAACTTTTTGCCTTTTCTCCTTCTTCTAATTTGAGAACCATAATGAAAATTTTAAAGGGCATTGTTTAATAATTCTTTCTACTCTGAAAGTAAGGCTTTAAAATTTTCGGTATAAGAGCTATAATTTTCCTTATCCTGAGTGGTTGTGTAAGCCTGGCAACTTACCAGACACCTTATACAACCAAGGAAGATGAATTGAGTTGGGGACTTTCAATTTCAGGATATGGTGCTTTTTCTGATGATTTAGTAGTAATTCCTGTTAGTATTCCTGCTTTGTATCTTAGATATGGTTTGTCAGATAATATGGACTTAGGGTTTTCATTTGTAGGATTTCCGTTCTTTGGTACCACTTATTTGGTTTTGGCCTGCTCAAATTGATAATATAAGAAATTTCACCATCTTACAATCCTTCTTTGGTTTAAGTTTTGGAAATAAAAGAATTTATGCAGGAACTAAAATACAATACTTTTTATTTAGTTATCAAGAACAGAAATATGGACAATATGAATGGTTAAGACGAAGCGCTAGTGCTTTTATGCCTTCTGCATTTTTAGGATTTACGCTTGGTAAAGGTTCATTTAAATTTGTTCCTGAATTTGATTTAATGTTGCCTTTGTCAGCAACTGATACTAGGGGGGAAGTAGTTCCGTTAAGTGGTATTATCTTTTCTTATACTTTTGGATTTTTATATATTCCATAGAGAAAAGCTATAAAGTTAATAATTTTTTAAAATAATTTATTGCCTCTATGATTCTTTCTCTTTTAAGAGGTTTGTAAAATTCAGGTTTGTGAATTGGTTGATTAACCTTTCTTTCACCTTCAAGTAAGGTTAAAATTTTTAAATCTATATCAAAATAGGAAAGTAAGGTGTGGGTTGAGGCACTTCCAAATTTACCTGTGAGACTACAAGAATAATCACCGCCTAATTGACTTTCCAATTGAAGTAAGATGAATGAGGCATCTGGGAAGATTTGTTTAACAAGATAACAATCAACTAAAATTCTTTTGAGCATAGCATTTTCAGTATAAGCTTTGCATTCCATATATATTTTGAAATTTCCATCTATATAAATCTGTAAATCAGGTTTTATCTCATAGTATATTCTGTCTCTATTTTGTTCTAAATAAGTTCTTACTTCATTGTTCTTTATTTTGCTTATATAGTCCCCTTTAAGAGGAATTCTTATAGGGTTGTTTTTAAAATCAACATTTATATTAGTGCCTTCCTCTTCTAATTGTTTTACAGCTGCCTCTAATAAAAGTTTTCCTATTGTTTCTACTAATTTACCTTTTCCTGCTCTGATAATTCCTCCATAGGCTCTATTCTTTGAACTTAAAGCCTTATCCTCAATACCTTTTACTACATCCTCATAACCCTTTATGATTAAGTCTATTATATCTTCCATTAGAATAATTTTCTTTCTTCTTTCTCTATCCTCTCTATAGCTTTCCTACAATACTCCTCAGATATATCTATTCCAACATAAATTCTTCCTAATTTTTTGGCAACAACACTTGTAGTTCCCACTCCATTAAATGGATCCAATACTATATCACCTTTAAAACTAAATAGTTTTATAACTCTTTCCGCCAGTTCTTCCGGAAACATAGCAGGGTGTCCAAATTCTTTCATTCTCATTTCAGGTGGAATTTCCCATTTGGCAATTGTCCATTTTTTAAATTCATCAGCAGATATATCAGCTAATTCCTTTTTGCCGTTGTGTTTTATAGAACCTTTACAGAATACCTCTAAAAATTCCCATGTATATTTTAAATACGGATTACTTGGGCTTTTCCAAGAACCCCATGCGGTGTATTTACAATTATAGTTATTTTTCTCCCAAATAATTTCAGCTTTCCAAATAAGTTTTCTTGAAATAAAAAAGTTAGAGATAATATGATGAGTAGGTATATAATCTGAAAATAATGGTTGAATATTTACAATAATTCTACCCCCATATTTTAGAACTCTTATACATTCATCAAATATCCTAAATAATTTATCAAAATAACTATTCCAGTTTATTCCGTCTTCGCTATTGGAATAATCTAAACCAAAATTATATGGAGGTGAAGTGAAAATTAAGTCTATACAATTATCAGGTAATTGTTTTAGAACTTCTTCACTATCACCTATAATGATTTTATTCTTAAATTCATCAGGTAGTGGATTATTCTTTTTTGAGAAATTATGATCTCTCGCGTAAAAGAAAGGATTTCTCATTCTTTCCTTTAATTTTCTATTCTTAACCTTTCTTTCTTCGTTATAATTAACATAAACCCTTTTATTTCCAACAATACCATAACTTCTTATATTTTCAATTTTTGATAAAATTTCTTGGAAAACTTGTTTTGTTTCATCATTTAAAAGTGAAAATATTCGTCTTTTAAAAGTTATAAAATTGATTTTTCTTAAATATATTCTTAAAGAGTTTTCATTTAACTCGTAAAATAAGTCTTCTTTTGGAAATCCCGAAAATAACTCATTTATGTAAGAAAGAATTTTTTGATTTATAGGATACTCTATCTCAATAACTTTATACTTCACGATGTTTTATAATTTTAAAGGTCTGGCTTTCTACTTAAAGCATATAAGTATTCTTGAATCCAACCTGCCCAATTTCCATATTTTTTTCTAAAAAAATCTCCAATCATTCTATAAGTTTTATCCGTTAATGTTTTACTTTCCTTTAAATTCAAATAGTTTTTGTATAATTTAAAGATGACATTTTTTATATGGACATCAATTGGAAAGGCTTGGTCAAAGTCCAAAGAAAATAATAAAATACAATCCGCTATTTTTCTTCCTATACCCTTTATAGAAATTAATTTTTCATGTGCTTTCTCATAATTTAAATTTTTCAAACTATATAAATCAAAACCATTTAAAACAATTTTTGAAAATTCAATAGCAGTTATAATTCTATTTTCAAATCTAAGTGGTAAATGTTTTAGCTCATCAGGAGTTAATGTTGATATAAATTGCGCATTTGGAAAAATTAAACTTTCAGAAAACTTTTTGGATAAAAGATAAACACATTTTGATATATTATAAACTGTATTTTGAGCTGAAAAAATAAATGTAATAGCAGTTTCAAATGGCTCTTGTCTTAGAATTCTAATTCCTCTATAAATAAGAGCATCTTTTAAAATTTCATCTTTTTCCATAATTCTATAAAGTTCATTTATGTCTTTATCAAATTTAAAGTAAAAATGTAAAAAATCTTCAATTTTCAAATGCTTATTTATTTGTGGAATATAGAACATTTGGGAAGATGATTTATAATATAAGTAATTTTTTTCTTGTTTCAAAGCTAAAAAATTTCCATAAACAATACCATAAATAAAACCATCCTTATCTAATTTTGCGTATTTAAAATTTCCATTTTCATATAAACCCCAGCGAAATGCTTGCCCACATGTTAAAGTTTTATATAAATCCAAATCGTTTGGAATTTTAAATTTTCCTTCAATCATATTTTCCAATCTAATTTTAAAACTTCTTCAATTCCAAGAATTTCAATAATTTCTTTTTCTTCAATATAGAATTTTTTAAGTTTTTCTTCAAGCCAACCTCCACCTATAAATGTTCTCAAATCATCAAGAATTAAAGAAGATATTTCAATAAATCCTTCAAATAATAAATAAGGATTTTTATCCAAAGATATTGGTTTTAAAATACCTTCTTTAACTTCAAAAAGACCTGAAAATTCACTATTTTTTACATATTTTTCAAATGTCTTTTGAGCAACTTTCTTGCCAATTTTATTAACAATTTCATTATTTAATTTATTCCATTTACTTATAAATTTTTCAATTTCTTCTTTTGTTGGAACTTTAATTCCCATTTTGTATAATTCTCCCTCTGGAAGTTTGGCAAATTTGTAAATTTTGGCAAATTTTAAGTCTAGACTTGTTGGAAATTCAATATATCTTATAATCTCATCAATTTTTAAAATTTGTTTAACTTCACCCATACTAAAATCAATTAAAATTCTTATATTTCCATTTAGCCAAATAATCCCACTAAATAAATTTATTTTAGCATCCTCAATTATTTCTTCTAAATTTATTACATTAGCATCAACACCAGATATTAAAACCTTGTTTATAAATAATGTTATGATAGAATAGGCAGTTTCATTTTCAAAATTGTACATTAAAATTTGATTTTGCTCATTTATAATTTCTTTAATTAAGTAATAATTCTTTATTCTTTGAGATGGTGGAAAGCTTGACCATCCACTTAAAATTCTGCCTTTATAAAATGTCAAAATACTATTTGAAGGTTTTATTTTTAAAAATCCACTTAACTCACCTATTTGAATATCATTTAAAATTTCTTCAAGCGTATTTATGCCTCCATCAATTATTCTATATGGCAATAGTTTTGTTGTTTTTGGTGTCTCTAAAATAATTGTTTTTTTAGTTGTTTGTTTTTCTTCTTTTTTTGTCTCTTTTATCTCATATTCAATATCACTCATTTTTGAAAATGTTTCTTTATCTTTGTCAGTTAGTGTTTTAATTAAACAGGTTCCTTGCCCCCAAATTTTTATTTTTTCCAATTCACCCTTACCATATCCCCAAGTGCTATCTATGTGTTTTATTTTACCATCAATTAAGACAACTCTAACTATTCCTCCATTTGGTCCTAAAAATACTAATGAGCCAGTGAATTTTTCATTTATAGCTTTCTCTAAAATTTTTTCAAAGTTAGCTTGAATAGATTTCTGTGCCATATTTTTGCATGCTATAAGTGCTGTAATAAAATCCACCTAACTTAATTAGCTCTTCATGTGTTCCCATTTCTTTTATTCTTCCATTCTCAAGAACAATAATAAAATCACAATCCATAACAGCAGATATTTTATGAGACACTATAATAACTGTCATATTACTCATATATTTTTGTAAGTTCCTTAATATATTGTTTTCGGTTTCATTATCAACAGCAGATAGTGTATCATCAAGGAGCAAAATTTTAGGTCTTTTTATTAAGGCTCTTGCAAGTGCCAATCTTTGTTTTTGACCACCACTTAATGTAATGCCTCTTTCACCTATAATCGTATCTAAACCATAAGGTAATTTTTCAATATCTTTTTTAATATCTGCTAATTCAAGAGCTTCCCATATTTCTTCATCATTTGCTTTTGGATTTCCTATTAATATATTTTCTCTTATTGTTGTTGAAAACAAATAGCTTTCTTGTGGAACATAAGCAATTTCATTTCTTAATGTAAATAAATCCCATTCGTTTATATCAATTCCATCAATAAAGATGCTGTTCTTTGGAGGGTTATACAATCTAATTAAAATTTTTAAAATTGTTGATTTTCCTGAACCAATTCTGCCAATTATTCCTACTTTTTGACCATTTTTTATTTCAAAACTGACATTATCTAAAACCTTTTTGTTATCATAGTAAAATGTTAAGTTTGAAAATTTAATATTTCCCACAATTGAACCTTTATAACTATTTGGTTTTGAAAAAATTAATGGTTTTTCATTTAGTAATTCAATTACTCTTTTATATGAAGCAATTCCTCTTTGGAATAAATTTATGCTCCAACCAATAGCAAGCATGGGCCAAATTAGCATATTTAAATAAGCAAAAAATGCTGTTATTTTTCCAATTGTGATTTCTCCTTTTATTACCCAATAACCTCCAAAACCTAAAACAATAATAATTGAAATTCCAGCAAGAATTCTAATTATTGGCTCATACAATCCCCAAGTTCTTGCCAAATCCATATTAGCTTTCAAATAATTTAAGCTAATTTTCTTAAAGTTCATTAAAAATTCTTCTTCTCTTGTATATGCTTTAACAACATTAATGCCTTCAAGTGTTTCTCTTGCCCTTTCAGATAAATCTCCAAATGTATCTTGAACCTTCCTAAATTTTTTTTCAATAATTTTACCAAGAACAAAAGAAATAGGTGCTAATAAAATAAGTGGAATTATACTCATTAGTGTTAGTTTGTATGAAATTAAAAACATAGCAACTATTGAAAATGATGTGTAAATTATAGCGTCTGATAAGGAGACTATACCCATAGATAATGCCATTCTTATTGCTTCTAAATCATTTGTTGCTTTTGCCATAATATCACCTGTTTTATTTTCATCAAAATATCCAACATGTAATTTTAAAACATGCTTATAAATTTTTTTTCTTAAATCTCTTTCAATTTCCCTCGCAGCTCCAACGATAAAAAATCTCCAAAAGAATCTTAAAAAAGCAACGCCAAAAGCTATTAAAATTAGTATTAAAAAGTACTTAAATAATTCTTCTGATGTTATGTTAAATTTTGCTATTTTGTCAATAACAATTGCTATAATAATTGGAACAATTAATTGACCTAAATCTACTACAATTAAAATGAGAGAACCTAATAAGTATTTTTTCCATTTTAATTTTATAAGTTCTATCATAAAATAATTATTCTTCTTCTTTTTTCAATTTTCTAATCCATCTCCTTCTTGCTGCAAGCATTTCCTTTTTCTTTACTTCTGATGGTTTTTCATAAACCATAGCTTTCTTTGCTTCTTGTAAAATCCCTTCCCTCATAACAACTTTTCTAAATCTCTTTATCAAACTTTCAAAATTCTCACCATCCTTTAAAATAACACCTGCCATATTTCACCTCCTTTTTATCCGGGTGGCCATGAGAATTTTCTACCTCCTAAAAGATGAAAATGAACATGATATATACTCTGTAAAGCATCTGGACCAACATTATTAACAATTCTAAAAGATTTTAAATTTAATTTTTCTGAAACTTTCTTTATCGTTTCAAATATACCTTTTAAAATTTCCGTATCATTTAATTCTAAAATTGTTGGAATGTGCTTTTTAGGAATAATTAAAATATGATATGGTGCTTGTGGATTAATATCTTTAATTGCAATAGAAATATCATCTTCATATATGATTTCTGAACTTATTTCCTTATTTATAATTTTACAAAATATACAATCATTCATAAGCTCTGAAAATTTTAAAGCATAAATAATTATACATAAGGCAAGAAATTCTATCAATTATCCTTTAAAATTTTCATAATATGTTTGATGAGATATTAGACATTCATTTTGATAGGTGGGCAGAAGGGAAGGAAGTTAATGAAATGTCATTATTAAATGATGATTTGCTTTTAGATTTCTTTGAAACAAGGAAAAATTTATTTAATAGAAAACATTATGAATTTATGCTAAAATTGAAAGATAGTTTTTCTGGTTATTTTGAAGTTTTAGATTTTTTAAATGAAGGCAAAATTAAGTTAAGAAATATGTTAAATAACGAAACTTATGAAGTCATTTCCAATTTAAAACCAATAAAATATGATATTATTATTTCAAGGATTTATGAAGATAATGGAGAATTTAAATTGCTTGAAGAATTATCCTATATTGTTCCCTATTTTCTGAAAAATAGATTGGATTTTAATCAAACACCTTATCAAAATTATTTAAATTTTATGAATCAGGATAATTTTACAAAGAATTGGGATGGATTTGATTATAAGGAATATATATTCTTCTTTGAGGTTAAAAATAATGATGCGAAAAAGTTTATTAATTTTATTAAGAAGTCTGATTTCATCTTTAAAACGAATGTTGGTTATATTATTAATTTAAGGGGTAAAATTGTAAAATTTTTAAAAAGAGTTCCAATTTATCCAAATGAAATTATAAATTATCATGAGATTGGTATTATTTCATCAATTGCTGTTTCAAATAAAAATGTTCCAATTATAAGTTTTTTTAGTATAGGTATGGCAAAGGCTTTCTTTGAATATGCTCAAAATAATTTGAAAGTTTTAAGTTGTATTGTAGGTCAAGAAAACAATTTAAAAGAAATTGATTTTGAACAAGAATTTACTGAACAATATAAAATTGATTTGTTTGAATTTTACAATAGTAAAAAAACTTATAGTGAGGAAGAATTTAAATTTTACTATAATCTTGAAGCACATTTTAAAAAAATTGGAGCTTTGAATTTTCTTGAAATTCTTGAAAAATATGAATGATTTAGAAGCACTTTTGAAAATTTATGGAATAAAAGAAATTTTTCTACCTGAAAATTATCATAATAAGGAAAAAATTTTAAAAGCTTTTCAAGAAAAAATTAAAAACTGCACAAAATGTGAATTACATAAAAGTAGAACAAAATTTGTTTTTGGAAGTGGTAATCCTTATGCTCAAATTGTTATTATTGGTGAAGCACCTGGTTTTGAAGAAGATAAAAAAGGAGAGCCATTTGTAGGAAAAGCTGGAAAGCTTTTAACAAGCATATTAAATGAAATTGGTATAGACAGAAATAAAGATGTCTTTATAACAAATGTTGTTAAATGTCGTCCTTTAAACAATAGAGACCCAAAAGAAGTTGAAATTTTAACATGTAAGCCATATTTGGATTTTCAAATAAAAATAATATCTCCAAAATTAATTGTAGCTCTTGGAAGGTATTCTGCTGGACTTTTAAGTTCAAGACCACCTGAAAAAGCACTTTCAAATAGAGGCAAAATCATTGAAAGTATTTATAAAATTCCGCTTCTTATAACCTATCATCCTGCTGCTGCTTTAAGAAATCCAAATTTAACACCAATTATAAAATCTGATTTGGAAAAAATTAGGGAGTTTTTAAAATGATATATTTTTTTCTTTTCTTAAAAAATGGAGATTTTAGTGAGGTTGAAAAAATTGGATATGAATTTTGGGAAGCTCAAAACTTAGATATTCAAAAAGAAGATAGTGTTTTATTATTCTGGACAAAATCAAAAGGCTATTTAATTCAAAATGCTTATAATGTTAAAGACCCTTATGTTAAAATTTTTTATATAAATGAATGTTATAAATTTAGATTTAAAGCTTCACTTTTAGATGAGGAAGAAAGTGCTCAAAGAAGTTTGAGTTCTCAAGTAATAGAAATTAAAAAATTTGGAACTTATGATAGTTTAACTTTTAAATTAAGTTTTTATAATGAAGGTGATGATTGTAAAGTTAAGTTTTATAAAATTGAAAGTAATTTTCTAAAAAATGAAAATTTTTCAAGTTTTAAATATAAGGTAAAATTCTGGAATTTTGATAAAAATAAATTTTGGCAAGCTACCCAATTAAAACCTGGAACAATTTATAAATTAACTATTTCTGCTAATGGAAATTATAAGTTCCAAGTTGATTGTATTGATTATAAAGAAAATTTAAGAAAATTAAAAGGCAATAATGTTTTAATAGATACAATTAGTGCTTATTGTATTAAACAATTTTTTGTTTTTACAATTGATAGTGGTCAAATTTTTCAAATAAAAAGTGAAACCTTAGGAACGGTTGATTTTGTTATTTCTACAAAAAGTAAAAAAATTTTTGTTTATAAGAATGTTGATTATAATGGAAAAATTCTTATTTATGATAAAAATGGTAAGTTAATTAAGAATGAAAACTTTTCTGAAAATCCAAAAATTTTTGAATTTGATAAAAGAGGTAAGTATTTAGTTGTTATTCCAAGGAAATTTAAAAAGGAAGTTAGATTATAATGCGTATTGAAGGTGGAGAAAAAAAGGGATTTATTATAAAAGTTCCAAAAGATATTAGACCTACAACTTCATTTATTAAAAAATCTATATTTGATACAATTGGTAATTTTATTCTAAATAAAGATGTTCTTGAATTGTTTGCGGGAAGTGGAGCTTTGGGTTTTGAAGCACTATCAAGAGGGGCAAAAAGTTGTATATTTGTTGATATTTCAAGAAGTTCTCAAAAGGCAATAGAAGAAAATATAAAAAAGTTAGGATATGAAAACAAAGCAAGTTTTATAAAATCAGATGCTATAAAATTTCTAAGAAATTATTCAATGAGCTTTGATATTATTTTAGCAGATCCGCCTTATGATTATGAAAATTATGACGAACTTTTAAATTATGGATATTTAAGGCTTAAAGAAAATGGGATTTTTGTTCTTCAATTGTCATCTAAAAAAAGCTTAAAACTAAATTCATTTTCAGTATATAAAGATTATGTAAGAGGTGAAACAAGAGTTTTATATTTAGAAGTAAAAAAGTTTTAATAAATGGAATTTAAAATATCCAAAGCAATTTTATCCGTAGGATTATCCTCACCTAATAATTCATCAATTTTATAAAGTTTATTTGTGATTTTTTGCGGGTTTTCAAGAATTTCTAATACTTTCCTTGTTATTTCTTTTGGTCTTATATGTTGAATGTACTCAGGATAAACCATTTCATTTAAAATTAAATTTACTAAACTTATAAATGGAACTTTAACAATTAACTTTCCTAATATCCATGTTAGCTCACTTGTAGAATATACAACAATAGCTGGCTTTTTAAGTATCGCTGATTCTAAACTTGCTGTTCCAGATGCTACAATTAAGATATCAGATGAGTTTATAATCTCAATTGAATTACCTCTCATGATTTTTAAATTGTCGTTTTCACTAATAGGATAATCAATTAATAAAGATAAAATGAATTTCGCATCTTTATAAATTTTTTCAATTTCTCTTTTTATTTTCAAAAACCTTGGAATTAACCTTCTAATTTCATCTTTTCTTGAACCTGGCAATAATCCTATTATTGGTTTTCCTTCAATTTGAATTTTATTTATTTTTTCTTTTAAAAGTTTTTTTAATGGATGTCCAAAAAATTTTACATTTATTCCATATTTTTCAAAAAACTTTTTTTCAAATGGTAAAATTGAATATAAACCTTTAATTTTTCTTAATGTTTCAATTCTAAAAAGTCCCCATGCCCAAACTTGCGGTAAAATATAGTAGAATATATTTTTTTTCCCTGCTTTTATTAAATCATTTGCTAATTTCAAATGAAATCCTGGATAATCAACTAAAATAATAACATCACTTTTTAGTGCTTCTCTATATACAATTTTATAACTTTCAAAAACATTTTTCAATTTCACTAATGCTTCTTGAACACCTACTATTGAATCCTCTTTAAAGTCATATACAACATTAACACCTTCTTTTTTAAGATAACTACTTCCCATCCCAAAAAATGAAAAATTTCCGTATTTTTTCAATGAATTTACTAATTCACTTGCTCTTATATCGCCTGAAACTTCACCAGCAGAAATAAAAATTCTCACTTATTAGTTTTGGATAATTTTTCTTGCCTTTCTTTTATAATTTTTTCTGTAATACTTGAAGGGACAATATCGTAGTGATCAAAAATCATAGTATAATATGCTCTTCCTTGTGTTAATGATCTTAATGTTGTTGCATAATTTAACATCTCTGAAAGTGGCACATAAGCAATTATAACTTTTGAGTTCATTCTATCTTCAATTGCTGTAATGTGACCCCTTCTACTATTTAAATCACCAATAACTTCCCCTAAATAATCTTGTGGTGTTACAACTTCAACTTTCATTATTGGTTCAAGCAGAACAGGCTTGGCGTTTTTCATAGCTTCTTTAAATGCCTGACTTGCTGCTATTTGAAATGCTATATCTGATGAATCTACTTCGTGATAAGAGCCATCAAATAGCTTTACCCTGACATCAACAACAGGATAACCTGCTAAAACACCTTTTTTCATTGCTTCTTTAATGCCTTTTTCAACAGATGGTATAAACTCTTTTGGAATTTTACCTCCAACAATTAGATTTACAAATTCAAATCCTTTTCCTCTTTCTAATGGCTCAATTTCAATCCAAACATGTCCATATTGTCCTCTTCCACCTGTTTGCCTTATATATTTACCTTCTTGTTTGGCACTTGATGTTATTGTTTCCTTATAAGCAACTTGTGGCAGTCCTACTTGGACATCTATTTTATGCTCTCTCCTCATCCTATCAACAATAATTTCAAGATGTAATTCTCCCATTCCCGCAATTATAGTATCACCAGTTTCTTCATCAGTCCATGCTCTAAATGATGGATCTTCTTCCATAAATTTTGAAAGTGCATGCGCTAATTTTTCTCTTTCCTCTTTTGTTTTAACATATATTGCTTGAGCAATAACAGGATCAGGCACTTGTAAAGATTCTAATAATATGGGATGATTTTCATCACAGATTGTATCACCTGTTGTAGCACTTCTTAAACCAATTATAGCTCCAATATCACCAGCACATAATTCTTCTATATCTTCTTTTTTGTTTGCATGCATGCGAACAATTCTTGAAACTCTTTCTTTAACTCCTTTCGTAGAATTATAAACATAAGTTCCAGCAGTGATTTTACCACTATAAACTCTAATATAAGTTAATTTACCAAGATAAGGGTCAGTCATAATTTTAAAAGCAAGTGCTGTTAAAGGTTGGTTTTCATCTGCTAATCTTGTCTCTTCTAAATTCGTATTTGGATTTATTCCTTTTACAGGGGGAAGATCTATTGGTGATGGTAAGAAATCTACAACAGCATCAAGTAAGGGTTGTATTCCTTTGTTTTTGAAGGAAGAACCACATAGCACTGGAACAACTTCAAAAGCAAGGGTTGATTTTCTTATAGCCTTAATTAAATCATCTTCACTTATTTCTACTCCTTCAATATATTTTAGCATTATTTCTTCATTAAATTCAGCAAGAATTTCTATCATTTTTTCTCTATATTCCTTTGCCTTTTCAATTAAATCCTTAGGAATATCTAAAATTTCATATTTAGCTCCAAGCGTTTCCTCAAGCCAAATAATTGCTTTCATTCTTATTAGATCTACTACTCCTTTAAATGAGCTTTCTGCTCCTATTGGAATTTGAATGGGTAATGGAATAGCTGATAATCTTTCTTCCATCATTTCAATTACATTAAAGAAATTAGCACCTATTTTATCCATTTTATTAATATATGCTATTCTTGGAACTTTATACTTGTCTGCCTGTCTCCAAACAGTTTCACTTTGTGGCTCTACACCTGCTTCCGCATCAAATATAACAACTGCTCCATCTAATACCCTTAATGCTCTTTCTACTTCTATTGTAAAATCAACATGTCCTGGTGTATCAATGATATTTATCATGCAATCTTTCCAAAATACACTTGTTGAAGCAGCTGTTATTGTTATTCCTCTCTCCCTTTCTTGCTCCATCCAATCCATTTCCGCTTGACCTTCATGAACCTCACCAATTTTATGTTTTCTTCCCGTATAAAATAAAATTCTTTCAGTAGTAGTGGTTTTACCTGCATCTATATGTGCTATAATTCCTATATTTCTTATCTTTTCAATCGGATACTTCATAAGTTTTGAAAATTTTAAAGGATACTTTAAAATTTTGAAGCTTTATATAAATTTATTATGTCAAAACAATTTACTATAAGGGGGGATTTTATTGCTATTTTAAGGAAAGCAGTTGATGAGGATTTTACAGGGAGACTTGAATTTATTGAGCCTAATGGAAATGGTATTGTTAGAGTCAGTATGATAAATGGAAGCATATATCAAATTGATAGTTCTTGGGGTTTTGGAAGAATTGAAATAAATAGAATTATTAATTGGAAAGAGGGAGAGTGTAGGATAAAGAAACTATCTGATAAAGAAATAGAGGAATTAAAAGAAAAGAATATCATAATGACACCTGCTGAAATTTTCTTGTTGAAATAATGGTTAATGTTCTTGGAATTTGTTATGAAGGTAAGGAAAATTTTTTAAAAGGAACAAGAATTGGTCCATCTTATATTAGGTGGGCTATTGAATCAATTGAAGATTATTCAATTTATCAAAATAGTAATTATAAACCTTATAATGATTTAGGTGATATTCATGTCCCTTGGGAACTTAACATTTTTGAGGTGATAGAATTTATTTCAAAAGTTGTTGAAAAGTCCATTAAAAATTATGGACTTCCTTTTGTTTTTATTGGAGGTGATCACTTTATAACATATCCTATTATTAAAACACTATCAAAATTTCAAAAATTTGCTATTATTCATATTGACGCTCATTTAGATAGAAGAGATATATTTGAAAATTCAAAATATAATCATGCAACATTTATTAGAAGGCTTGAAGAAGAAGGTTTTTTAATTTATACACTTGGTTATAGGAGCTATGCTAATGGTCTTGAATATATTAATGAAAATTGTTATCGTTTTGAAGTTTTAAATCCAATAAAGGAAATAGTAAAAAAGCATGATAAATTTTATTTAACATTGGATTTGGATGTTTTAGATCCATCTTTATTTCCATCTGTTAGTAATCCAGAGCCAAATGGAATTAGTTTTAATGAGCTTATTGAATGTTTAAAGTTATTAAAAGGCAAATTAGTAAGTGCTGATATTGTAGAGTTTTCTCCCATTATCTCTGACCATTATAGAAGCGGTGTAATAGCAAGTGAAATTTTAAGAGAAATTATTATTCTTTTAAAAACTTAAAATAAATTTTTTATCTTTTAGATTGAATAGTTTTTCTCTATTTTGACCAAGCTCAAAATTGATTTTTGGTTTTTCTACATAAGAGAAAACGAAAATTGTATCTAAGATAATCATTTGTACCTATAAACAATTCTCCCCTTGCTTAAATCATAAACAGGTAATTCTACAATTACCCTATCACCAGGAACAATTCTAATGTAATGTATTCTCATTTTTCCTGAAAGATAAGCTAAAATTTCTTTTCCATTATCAAGTCTTACTCTAAAAAGCGCATTTGGTAAAACTTCGGTTATTGTTCCTTCAACCCTTATAACATCTTTCTTTTCACTCATTTTATTACCTCATTTAATATAATTCTTAAAATTCCAAGACTTTCAGAGCTATTCAAAAAGCATAATATGTACTTATCATCTATGAACTTAATTAAAGTTGAAGAATTTTCAGAATTAAGAATTATATCTTTTGGATTTTCAAATTTTTCATATATTAAATCAACATTATTTGCTAAATTATCTATTTCATTTTCGCTAAAACCCAAATAAGCAATAATTTCTCCTTTTATTTTTCCTACTAAAATTTTATCCAAACTTGGCGTTATAAGCTTAATTTCTTGAATTTTTTTATATATATTTTCATCAATTTTAATTTCTCTTCCTTTCTTTTTTCTTACTAATTTGTCAGAAATATCCAAAGGCTCTTGAAATGAGATTAGTGTAGATGAATTTACTTCTTGAAACTCATAATCTTTATAGTCATTTTCTAAGATATCTTTTAGTGCTTCTTCTCTGTTTGATGTTTTTCCAGCTACTTCAAGGAGTTTTCCTTCCTTAAATAGGAATATGTATTGTCCAGCCTTAAACAAACCACTTTTTTTATTTTCAACAATATCCCTCAAAGTTTCTGTTATGTTCATAACGAAAATTTTAAAGCATGAAATTTTATAAAAATTGCCTTGTCTAGTAATTCTAAAATTTAGATTATTTCTTATTTTTCCCACCCACCCTGAAATCAAGCCTTCGGCTTTAAAAAACCCCATTTTTTGACTTGGGGGCTTTGCCCCCCTTAAATTCCCCCCAAAAAGCAATAATTTCCTGAAATTTTTATAAATTCTTGATAATCAATTACTTAATAATAATTATTGGACAAAGCAAAACTATTTTCCTTTTTCCATAGTAAATTTCCATCTTTACTAATTCTTGCTACTTGAAAATTCGCTTATATATTTTAAATCTAAAATACAAGAGCCGATTAAAATGTTGTTATTTGTTTCATCAATTGAATAAATAGTCTCACTACTTTCATTATATTCCTTATCTTTTTTAGTGCAAGCAATTATAATAAATACAAAGATTAAAAATTTTAAATTCCATATCATCATGTTTAAATTCCACTATGTTCAGATGAAACTCCCATCCCAATTACGAGGATCACAGTGATGCCGAGGTTTAAATTCCACTATGTTCAGATGAAACATTTTATGAAATCTACTTACATGATGAGTTTATAAGGTTTAAATTCCACTATGTTCAGATGAAACAATGAACAGAATTAGTATAACACTGGAAGAGAATGATCTTTGTTTAAATTCCACTATGTTCAGATGAAACCTCCGTTTCTAACGTTAAAACAAAGAATAAATAGTTATATCAGATTAAAGTTTAAATTCCACTATGTTCAGATGAAACAAAGACAGAAAGAAACTCAAACATTAGTTAAAAAAGGGTTTAAATTCCACTATGTTCAGATGAAACACTGAAATTGTTGTCTGTGATGAAGCAAGATGTTTGTTTAAATTCCACTATGTTCAGATGAAACAAATCATGAGAAGAATCTTTTGTATTTTTAATTGTCGAGTTTAAATTCCACTATGTTCAGATGAAACGATTATAAATTAGTAGCAGTAGTGGGCAGAACAGGAACGTTTAAATTCCACTATGTTCAGATGAAACAAGAAGGCACACAATTATGTTTATGAGATGTTAAAAGAACAGTTTAAATTCCACTATGTTCAGATGAAACAGAAGAGTTTTATTGGGTATGTTATTTAAAAGTGAAAGTTTAAATTCCACTATGTTCAGATGAAACAAGAGCACTAGAAGCCTATGTAAATAAACAACTTTAAAAGTTTAAATTCCACTATGTTCAGATGAAACTAAGAAATGCAATTGAAGAAAAGTATTATAAAGAGAAAAGTTTAAATTCCACTATGTTCAGATGAAACTCTTTCT
>Ga0209670_100140_pt1 | contig 46660 bp, 68 predicted proteins | sample PerSpoBPS_BMetaG_FD_184741 | JGI IMG/M metagenome (GOLD analysis project Ga0209670, IMG submission 184741) | Thermal spring microbial communities from Yellowstone National Park, Wyoming, USA - Perpetual Spouter B (PS_B) MetaG (SPAdes) (version 3) | ecosystem: Environmental > Aquatic > Thermal...
GAAGTAGCACTCGAAAAGTATATGATCCTAGTGAGGCTTGTGGAGGAGGGGGTAGTTGTAGTTGAGAGCGAGAAGGCTTATCTTGAAGATGCGTTCAGCACAGCCTTACAGACGGGGATAACAATTTATGACTCGCTATACATAGCTCAAGCGATGAAGCGAAAAGCCAAGCTCCTAACGAGCGACGATCGCCAGGTGAGAGTCGCGCAAGGACTTGGGCTAGAGGTGATCAGCGTCTGACCCTCTCCCCACCTTAAAAGATGAGGTCGTAAGCTATACCCTTAAAAACACCCCTAACACCTACAACCCTAGCTTAGCTAGAGGAGACCTCGTCCGTCGGAGGAGCTGTATGGCGCATCGGCATTAATGGTTAAGGCGCCAGTAGGGGGATCATACCATCATCGCACGAAGACCCCTTCAGCTTTGTGAAGAGGCTTAGCGAGGAGGACCCAAGGCTCAGAAGGTTCTTCTCAGCGGTCAGCCCCTACGCTAAAACCTCTATGAGAACTAGCCTTTCAATTCTATAGAAGATCTTTTTGCCATGGTCTCCGGCCCGTTACTCCTACCCCCTTTCGGGGACTTGGGGCTATAGATATTATCATAGCCCCGGAGGCGTAGGTCGTAAAGGAGTGACTTCCAATCTTAATGTAGAGGAGCTTCTTGAAATACCTGAAAATCTTCTGGTTCACACTAGATAGAGAGCACAATTATTTTTACACTAAGAAGCTTGGGCTGCTCCCGCCTGTTTCTCATCTAGTGCGACCAGAGGTAGCTTTTTCTTCACGGCTAAAGCAATATATAGAGCATCATAGATAGTTAATATTGTTTTTAATGCAATTTCAAATATTTTCAAAATATATTTATCCTCGAACTCTACGACACGTTGGTGCCGATCATTGAGAATAATATCTCCCACAGCTTAAGCGCTACATCCAGATTCATGGATTTCCTAAGCAAAAAATCCCTAAATACGGCGTTCAATACCTCTTTCAATGCTAAATCGACTGTTATATATAGCTTCACATAGTCAGCTAGCTTCTCTAATAAAAGATACTGATATTGATGCATTAATGATCCTCACGATCCTCCCTCACAGAGATGACTGAAGAATTCTCAGGAGATTTGATGGATAGCTGTGAAAGTGTCTCGACAACTCTCCTTATATTCTCCTCAACTTCAAGCTCCCTTAGCCTTGCCTCTATAAATCTCCTAACCTCCTCAGCCCAGTTAACTCTCCCCCTATACCTATCAATTCTCTCCTTAACATCTCTCCATATCTTTACAATAGCCACCGGTGAACCCATAGAGATCCCAAGATCTCCTTGGGCGAGGTGGAAGTCCCCGATGCCACAGGGCTAAAAACCCTGGGATCAGGAAGCAAAGCAACACCAAACAAAGGAATATCAGCGATAATCAATGATCATCGGGGTACAAGCAGAGAGGATGAGGTTGTACTATAGCTTAGCTATGTTTTTCGGTTTACAGCTGCTATGGATAACGGTAAATGCTTCTGAATACTATAGTCATTAACTTCTTTAATGCAGAGGGTGTGTGGAGCCCCGACGTCTCTAACCGAATGCAAACCCGTGAAGAGTGAGGAGAGGTCTATGCTATGTAGCTGGGCAGCCGTAAAAGGGTTCGTAGCTCTGTATGCATTAACGGCTCTCAGGGTATATTGCTTCTATTATGCTAGTGAAATTCTCAGCTATGTACGAATAGACATGGAAACTCTTTCACTGTATTAATTGTTATAGTTATAAGCTATATTGATAGGCTAATGATATTAGCTATGCTGGTAACTATATGATCGGGTGGAGGAGCCAGAGGATCTATTGGAAGACCGTGGCGATTAATATATATAGCTCTCATGCCAGCATTCTTTGCACCAGAAATATCAAAGGGGTTTGCAGAGACTAGATATGCGTCCCCAGAACCGGTCCATGATAGGAACCCCCTATAGATCTCAACGGAGGGTTTATACTTCTTAACATTTTCAGCGGTGTATATTCCTTTAAAGCATCTGAGAAGCCCATTCCTCTCTAAGGCCTTCTCAATATTCTTCCTAGTCCCGTTTGTGAGGGCATATATGCTGTGTTTCTCACCGAGTACGCATATGTATTTTGAATCCTCATATGCAGCCATACTATACCACCTCCTCAAGATCTCCTCCTCATCCGCTGCTAAACCAATCTTCTTCATAGCGTATCTTAGTGAGATCCTTGTTATCTCGTCGAAATCAAGCCATAGGCCCATTAAACTCGATCTCCATGTCATCTCCAGCTGCGTGGATCTCCACTCTTTTAGAAGAGATCTATCTATACCAATGCTACTTAAATCCAGAACAGTACCATATATATCAAATACAAGAATAGCCATTGATATTCACTGAGAATATACTGGCTAGGGCTCTAATATCCTCGAAAAGATCTATACCTAGACACCCTCACCTAATAAATTTAACTTCCTACCAGCCCTAAAGGGGCGAGGCTTCCACCTGTAAGGCGATTTTCTATGCTGGGATTTCGGGCTTACCCCTCTGGCGAGGAATCACTAGTGTTCGGAAGCTGGGCGTTTGATCCCTCTCTCTTCCTCGGTGGGCCGTGTCTCCACGCCTCTGGCGGCGGTACTATGCGACGCCTCTTTCTTCTCCACACCTCGGGGCTAGGCACTATTCTTCTCTCCTGATCCCCGCTCATAGCACCTCCTACAATGTTTTCCTCTGCCTTTAAATATCCGTACCTGCCCCTCGAAGGCTGTTTTAAGTCCCAATGATGGATCGATTGATTATAGCTTATCCACTCAAACACTGACGCTAGTATCTAGGGGCTAATACTTAGGGCAAGCTATTCTCAGATTCAATGTGGATCATTTTAGAGAGGATCTTAGGGGGATGCTTGAACCAGTCCCCTTAAGCTCTACCTTCTCCACACCCTTCAGAGCAAGAAGATAGAGCTTATAAGAGCATTAATTCTAGCGGTTTTAACCTTCCAGTTACTGGGTCTACTTGGAATCCTAATAATTCTAGGGTTGTAACCCCGAGGAGTGGCGGTGTTTTCTCAGACCCTATAACAACGAGGCTTGTAACTCCCCTACCCTCTATTATTATATATGCCTCTGAAACAGGATATTCGGTTACTTCACCACTAGCAATCTTAAATTTTCTTTTATCAACTACTTTGAGATCGAGTTTCTCAGCAATATGCCCAGGTATCATAGTATATATCACACCAGTATCAGCTACAAATTCCACTTTTACTCTGAGATCCCTCTTAAACGGATTAGCTATAACACCTACAACACGAACATATCCTATGATACTATCCCCAAACATAATACCTCACCAAATGCTAAAATATATCAACATCGCCTCTCTAGTAGAGTACAGAGCTATAAGATCAGCTGTCTTAAGCTATAACGACACAAAGCCTGGGGGCTACTTGGTGCTCGTGGATTTTGGTCTAAAGATTCTAAAGATAAGGTATGCTGGTAGGATCAAGTGAAAGGGTAAGCAGGAAAGGCTTGAATAGTATATGTTAATGGTAGGTGATTCGTATACCTACCAATAGAGGTTGGTGTGGAGCCGCCAAAATTCAGTAAGAGAGGTTATGTCAAGCCTAACTATAGGGGTAAAAAGGGTAAGATTGTAAATCCTAGGAGTATTAAGCGGAGGGATCCTATTGGTGGTGATAAAGAGGCATTCATGGATATGGGGCTTAACAACCTATTCGCAGTAGTAATCTCGGATGGATCAGCTTTGCTTGTCAAAGGAGGATCCATCAAGTCTGAGTATTATTGGTGGAAGAGGAGATCTTGACATACTAGGCTGTAAGGGATCTACTTAGGAACGCTGGGCTCCCAAAGTGGATAGAGTACCTTGAGAAATGCCTTGAAGCAATGTATAAGAGGAGTGAGAGGCTTAGGCATCTATACAGAGCATCGATAAGATTCCTAGCAGAAACAACAGAAACACTATGGAATAGGGGTGTTAGGAAGCTATGCATTGGATACCTGATTATGCTTAGCCAAGAAAAATGGAAACGAGTATAACACTAATATATGGTGGTTTAGGAAAATAGTGCTCTGGATTGTGGATATATTCAGAGAGTATGGTATATATGTTGAACACCTACCAGAGGATTAAACAAGCAAGGGTTGCTCAATATGCGAAGAGATACATGTGGACGGTAGGGTGCACAGAGGCTTATACATATGAAGAAGGACTGGAAAGAAGATTAACGCAGATGTGAATGTAACACTAAACATAGCAAGAAGACTAGGATACAAGATAACAGTGATAAGAAAGATCGAGAGCTACTTGGCAACTCATAATGGTGTAAAGCCATTAAACCCTCTCCAGAGGCTAACACCCGAGACCCAAAGCTTCGAAACCCCGCCCTTCAAGACGGGGAGGGAGTTATATTTAGAGTCACGATAGATATCAGATAATATATGCAGCTGGAATTCTTATGATCCAAGGCTAAAATTATCGTGCAATTTAATCAACAGCGCCGCTGCAGCAGCAATATCCTGTATCGCTTATTTCGCATCCACAGACAGAGCATTTCTCAGGCCCATATTCTACTTCCCATGGTAGTCTGTGGTATAGTCTATAATGTGTATCGTTGTTCTTTATATCGATTCTAACTGCTGGCTTGATCAAGATCCTTATTATCTCCCTCGCCACGTGAATCACCTCGGGATCTCTATCAATGATTGTTTTCTCCATCTCCACTAGATCCTTATCCCCCATATGATCCAAGCCCCCTTTAGATAGTATGTATCTTCTAACCTCCTCCACAGCCCTGCCCACCTTCAACGACCTAAGGACTGGATTATATGATGTTACTGCTAGCGAATGCATAATCCCACCCTTTATATTGTTACAGGAGCTAATATATACGGCTCAGGAAAACAGGTGTCGATCCTAGAGCTTGCTAGGTCGTAATGAGAGTGACTAGACTAGAGAGAACTGATCTTCAACGGGTCGAGACCCGGAGAAGATATTAAATATGGCTGTGCAGATATCGAGAAAGCCGGAAAGATCCTTGCCTTCGAACTATAAATACCACTTGAGGATGGAATTAAAACTACTCGATGTACGTATATATTATGAACCGACCTCTCCCCCGCCCTAAAAGGCGAGGCTCCCAGTTGTAAAACTCTAGGGCAAATAGTTTAAATGGTTAGAATGCCTGGCTGTTGATATTAAAGCGGCGAATCTTGCTCTTCTAGGGCATGTGAGGGAGGTCATGTGATGACACAGAGTGGCATGAATAAGCTATTTACTTAATCCTGCGTCTTACTGCTAGCAGCTGTTATTAATAAATCTAAATTCTAGAGGTATTTGAGTTCTTATACCTTCCTCCTCTAAAATATTGTAGGGGTTTCCATGAGTAGGGTGAAGATTGGTAGGATAAGATTTAGAAGGATAGCCTATATAGGCAGGATAAAGTTTAGGAGGAAAGGTGAGATTAGTGCCAGTTAGATTGAAAATAGAGATCAAGGCAAGAGATAAAGCTGTGAGTGAAATAGCCCTATTAAACAGCGGCTATGAAGCGCCTACACCACAGCTTCTAATACCGATCTCAACAGCTAGGAAGCTTAATTTATGGCCCCCAACCCAGGAGAGTCAGGAGCTGGAGGTAGATACCGCTGGAGGGCCTCTGAGAGTTTGGTACTACGCTAGATCTGCATATGTAAAGATAGTAACCGAAGAGAATGTACAATCTAGAGAGGTTCTAACGGATATCTTGGTGTCTCCCTTAGCAGATGAGCCTCTTATTAGTGACCTACTGGCAGACGAGCTGGAGATAGCTGTGGAATCCTTTGGAAGGGGATTATGGAGATTTAGGTGGGAACCTCCTGGAAAGCTTCGAACATCTGAGAGGAGAACCTAATATGTAGAGAATCATCTGCATAGATCATTCCTGTAGGTATGACCTCTAGGGCGAGGTTTCTACTACAAGAGTCTCGAGCACTATTATTTCTTTTAAAATATCGCGTTCCATAATAAGATGCAGCAACCTCACTCTTCTAGGGCCGGGTTAGATGTCTACTTCTGCCTTTTAATCTTTCTAGAGGGAACATCTATAGCTGGACGAGATCTATGGATAACGCTTTGAGATGGTGGGAAGCGATCCACAATCAGCAGATCATCAAGGTAAACAATATACTCATAGAGAGAAGTAACGCCGAGACTCCAGCAGGGGAAACCCTGCCTCCAGGGCGAGAGAAGGTCAAAAGGGTTTCTATAGATGCTACCCCGGGATCAGATGATGGTAAAGACGCATTTTAATAGAAATGATGAAGACGATGATGACAACCGGATCATCGATGAGGAGACATATGATCCAGGAACACGTTAGGGAACATAGCCCGTCGATATCTAGGACTATTAAGAAGATCTCTTAGAGAATAATGATCAAAGCGATGTCTGAGAAGGTCACTAGGTTCATATCTTAAGGCTCGGAGGGTTGAGGTTCAACGAGTCATTTAGAGGGATCCACCAGACCAAGAAGATCATCAGCCAAGGTACCTTGAGAAGCAGAATATACTCTATTATACTCTATAAGGTTGCAAGCATCATAGAGGAGCTTGCTAGGGAGAACAATGCTGTAGTAGTTATAGGTGATATCGATGGTGATGATAAGGAGAGGATGAAGAGGGATAGGGGTAGGAGGCTTAGGCACAGGATCCACCAGTGGAGCGTTGCTAGGCTGATAGAGCCCCTCGAGGATAGACCTATACATGTTGTAAGGGTATCTGAGAAGGGTTCCTCGAGCGTGGATCCATTTTCAAGGAAGAGGATCGATGGATATAGCCCCCTTGTGACCGCACTGCGGTGAGGGGGGCTAACGGGAGATACAAGGTTATGAAGATAGTATTGAGAATAGCATATGTCGATGACAGGATTGTTGAGAGAGACGTCGTTGGGGCTATAAACATCGGCATGAAATACCTCTCCTCAGGTGGGAGACCCGTGGCGTTGGGCTCGACGGGGCCCACGAAGTATGGGTGAAGCTGGTGAACCCATACCTAGGCCCAACCACTAACGGAAATTCAAGTATTTACAGATACCATCGAATACCGTTAGCGGGGAAACGCTTAGATATCTAAGCGATTCATAGAATAGTGTGTCAGCATATCTATAGTAGTTGCTCCATGTGTCTCCTAATATTATCCTCTTTATCTCAATACCTTCCCTAATCCCATGAAGCCAGGAAATTAGTTGGGATATAGCATACACTAGGCTCTACCTGTGGAGACTCCCTCAAACAGGCAGATCCGTCAGGAAAAAACACTGCTTGGCTCGCTAAGAATGAGCATAGACTCGCTAGTGTGATCAACAGTAGTATGCCTTAACCCCGTATATCATCTCCTTAAAGCGGCTAATAGCCTCGTAACTAGCTAGATGACGCTGAACACCACTACAAGAGGTATCGCTGTATTTGATTATCCCGCCAACATCTATCCCTTTCGCCTCAACCACATTATAGACTAAGAGATCCGCTCCATAGCCTGGTACTTCAGCTTCCTTAGAAACTGAATATGTAGAACCTGCTAAAAAGAGACAAAGCCCAAAATCTATCATAGAATTGGAAAAGTCTCATCGCTAGATATGACGTATAGTGTTTTTTCAGTTCAATAAGCCAACTGATCACTTCGTCAAGGGTCGACATTGGATAGAGAGCAAGTCTCGCCCTTTAGGGCGGGGGGAAGGTCATAGACCTAGGAGCTTTTTAACATCGTCAACGTATCTTCTAGCCTTCTCTAACTTAAACTCAGCTTCATCGATATCCACGAGTCCTTCGTAAAATATGGTTTCATGTAGATTCTTCTCCTTAGCAGAGTACCTGTCTCTGAACCCTAGGCCCTCGATCTTAGGCTCCGTCTTCTCAAGCTCTCTTAATAAATGCCTTTTCTCCCAATGGCTGGAGGGGGTCTTACCGAGATAATAGAGTATTAAGGCGTTAGTGGCCTGCACCTCAGCATCCCATGCTTTCTTGGCAGCATCTCTAACCTTGATCATGTCGTTATTATTAACGCCAGCCTTAAATTCTCTTAGGGCTTTATTAACGAATCTAGTTGCATCGTCGACACAGACCCTAACCCTGACCATTATATCCAATCTCAGAGCCAAATAAAATATTCCTACCTATCTTTAAGCCCTCTCCCAATCATATAGTAGATCATTTGCAGCTTTGTCTTTTCCAGTCTATATATTTCTTCTAATAGGATCTAGGTGTTGTGATGTTTTCTGATCTCGTTCATCACGATCTCTTTTATTTCTTCATCGCTTAGAGGGTTTATGGCCCCATTATTATATAGATCTACTATCTTAGTATAGATCTTCATCACTATCTCGCTGTCCTTGTTTACATTTATTCCCAACCTATTCTTTATCCAATATGCTATTCCCGATGTGCCTGAGTACGGGCCTACCAAGATCCTTGCTTCTCTACCCACTAGCTTTGGATCCATTGAGAGATATGTTGCTGGGTTCTTCATCTGGGCGTCTATATGTATCCCAGCCATTGTTGCAAAGGCGTTCTCTCCCACTATTGGCTGGTATCTCGGGATCTGGTATCCGAATTCTTTGAAGACCTCTGGTATAGATCCTATAGCCTTTGGATCCATACCCCCGAAATCCCCTTTGAGCCTTGCATATAGAATTACAAGGGCTTCTATTGGTACGTTACCGGCTCTTTCTCCAATTCCTAGGAGGGTTCCGTTGTTTATCGACGCCCCGTAGATCCATGCTGCTAGGGCGTTTGCAACCCCTAGATAATAGTCTCCGTGTCCATGGAACTCTATCTGTTCCGGGCTGAGCCCCACGACCTTCCTGAGGATCCATATGAGCTTGGGCACTGAGTATGGTAGGGAAGCTTGTGGATATGGCACGCCAACCCCCGTTGTGTCTGGGAGCTTTATCACGAGATCCACGCCGTATCTCTCGCTGATCCTCAGAAGCCTTCTAGTGAATGGCACTACGAGGCCCGGTATATCCGATCTGGTAATGTCCTCTAGGCTGCATCTAAGCCTTATACCTCTTTTCATGGCGTATTCCGCTGCCTCCAGATACTTTGTGACAGCTTTATCCCTTGCCATGCCCAGCTTGTACCTGGTATGTATATCAGATATAGACATCAACATGACCATCTCATCTAGACCGGCTTCAACAACTCTCCTTACATCCTCTATCGAAGCCCTTCCCCACCCGATCACCACTGGGTATCTATATCCGAGCTCCTTGATCGTCCTCACAATCTCTCGATCCCTTGCTGTGTATAGGAAGAACTCGCTTCTAGATATTCTACCGCTCTCGTTATCAAGCTTGGCTAGGCACCTAAAGATCTTCACCGCCTCCCCAACCTGGATTGCTCTGAAGGACTGCTGCCCATCCCTAAAGGTTGTATCTGTTATATATAGGTTCCCGGGGATCTCCGGCTCCACCGATATGCCGTCGAAACCGATCTTAGGAGGATTTGGCCACGAAGGCCCCTGAGGATCTATCTCCCTAATATCATCTATACCCTCGTTTCTCAATAGGTTGAGGAGGGATTCTCTAGCTCTTCGATCGAGGTTCTCTTCAATAACAAACACCCTGTATGGGTTATTCAAGAATTCTTATAAGGTTTTATCCCTAGATCGATCTTCTACTCGACTCTTGCGTTGCTCGTGAAAATTTTTCTAAGCTCTCCACTAGATCTAGTAGTTCGTTGGATGCCAGAGATCTTCCCTCCAATATTGTAGCCAGGATCTTCCTTGCTATTCTCTTAAAGTTTCCTGCTGAGAGCTCGCTTGATATCTCATCCTCGCTTATGGCTCTCCCACCCCTTATAGATCTCACTAGCTGTGATAATTCCCTCACAAGCATTGGATCTTGTGCCCTCTGGCTGATTGTTTCTAGTAACTCTCTATAGGTTTTCTCGATGAGATCTATTCTCTCTGCTATGTCTCTACTCACTATTTCTTTTAGGCGGGGGCACTGGTTCTCTGAGCATAGGATAAGGGCTGACTTGGCGTCGTTGAGGTGTTTGACCATCATGGCGTCGTAGTAATATTGTGATGGTATCTCGATGATTATCGGATCATCCTGCTCTCCTCTGCTGGGTAGCCATGCTATCAGGGATCTCGTGTTCAGCGAGGTTCTTACTTCCTCGTATAGTTTGCTGAGGCTCCTTGCCTCAATGGCCTCTGGGTAGTGGTGCCACCCTATTTCCCTCGACGCTTCCGCCCCGTCTACTAGATTGCCATCTGCTTTTCTTGCAGCTATGAGATATAGTCTATACTCTGATGGATCTGGTGCTATGGGGTAGGGAGGGGATGTGATGGCTGGTTCTGGGCCTAGGAGAGTGAAGATGAAGGTCCATCCTTCGTAGCCATCTACTTTTCTGTAGAGCTCCTGGCTGGTTGCTATTGTGTCTGCTAGGGATACTATTGGGTTGCTTATCTCTCCGTATGGGTCTATGTTGAGGCCTCCTCTTGTGAAGTACATGTTGTGAAGTACATATCTTGTGGAGAAGATCCATCTCTTAAGCGGCTCGTCATAGTATAGATTTACTTGCCACCCATCAATTCTAGCAGATACGTGGGAGGGGATCGCTGTTGGTTGCACACGATCCAGCGCTTCCTGGTAATCTAGGGCCTTGGGCATTGGGTTTGAGAGTGTTTTTAGGGGCTCTCTGTCTCTGAACATTATTATCGTTCCAGTCGCGTACATAGATGCTGGGTATGGCTTGAACGCTCTCTTCCTGTTCCACGAGTATATGCATACTCTGTATTGGGAGCCTGTTTCGGCGCATCTCTTCTCTATAAATCTTGTGAATACCTCTGAGTACCTTGCTCTCAGGGCTTCGACTCTCTTGGTAGGCATCCCCATGAGCTCCCCGACCCTCTTAATGATATGCTCGTTCAAGCCTTCTCTCTCCAGTTTCCACATGGCTTTCTCGATGTAGAATATGGGGTTCTCCATATCCTCCCCTTATTATTAAAGGTGGTGTGCCCGCTTATGAAGATAGTGCGCCACTCAATTATATAACACTAGATCAACACCAGCCTGAACGAGCGACCTTCAATACTGTAGGAAATCATCACTCATACTCCCTCCATACATGACCACACTTAACACACCTATAGAACCTCGTGGGAGGCTCGTCAGCCCTCCTAGTCTGTAGAAACCAGTACTCAGCCTCATCATTCCCACATCTAGGACACCTAACATCCCGAGTCCTGGGCATAGCAGACCTAGGCTTATCACTATCAATCACAACCATCCTCTCCCCAGGATTACGCCTAACCCTCGTAGCGTACATGACCAGTCCCCCCTTATCCTCCCTAAAGCCACACCTAGGACACTCAAGGCCACCCTGCTTACTCGGCACCATGAGAGACCCACACCGAGGACAGAACATGCTCAAACCAATCACCCCTATATATTCCCCAACGCTCCCTTACAAAATATCATACCTCGTCTCTCAATATAAGTTTTACTCCATCCTACTGATTCTATAGTTAGATCATCGAAGTCCAGGGCACCGACAGAGGGACATACCTTCCCATTCAATTCTATAGTTGATCATCATGTCCCTATTGTTGTGTATGCTCTTGGCGTTGCCTCCGTCTTTTAATTCTATAGTAGTTTGATTACAGGATAAAGGAACCATTCTTGACCATATGTTCATATCATTCTTAACACTAAGCAACTCGGAAACGTTTTTCTCATAAATATAAGAGAGCATATATTCTCGTCTCTAAAACCTCCAAAAGTCTTTGGGTATTCGAGAATATTTTAGAGTCGATTGATAAGCTTGTAAGGGTCTTAAAAAGCTTTTTCTGTCAATAGATTTAGGAAAAGGTGCTAATTAACACTTAGCTTGCAGCCCACTATAGAGCTAAGGATATCACATATTGCCTTCACAGCATTATGTAGATCCCTGATCCATTAACAAGATCCTTGCAAATGTAAATACAGTTCACATATCCTCTGTCGAGTGCTCTCCTCTAGCCTGTCTTCCTATTCCCTGGATCAACTGCTCAGCGGCAAAATCTGTGAGATCATTACATCGAAGCTGATGCCGACACCAGCATCCAAAACCTGGGTACTTACGAGAAGGATATCCCAATATTTCTTCAAGTATTGGAGCTTTTCTAATCTATTCTTTGGAGTTGAACCTGCTATGAAGCAGATTACTTTCTCCTTATCTTTGAGTCTCAAATATATATACTCGATAACCTCAACTGTATTAACGATAATAGAGGCTCTATATCCACTCTTAACATTGTCTAAAAGCTCTTCAACTAACATTCTAAAGGGTATGTATCAAATGTGGTAATCGTATAGAGAACCATAAAACGTAGGTCTCATGGGTAAGGCCATGTTGCCTAACAGCTAGCTCGGTAGATAGATGATCATCTACTACCTTGACTATAGAATTCCTTAGTATTTCAGCTAGATCATCCATTAAGCTCCTCACGGTAACAACGTGGATCACGGAAGAAACATGCAGAAATATCTCATGAGAATAGATAATAGAACTGCAAGGGGAACGGCAGTCTTACTAATACCGGGAGGGGCTCTTAGAATAGTCACCTTCCTAGATTTAAGCGCGCTCTTAACTCTATCTAGGGAGTATTCGATGAAGCTCCTAATGATTCGAGAACTGTAAAGATCCCTCTCAACAAAGGACAAAAAACCAAATACCAGGAAGATAACATGAATAATACTAAAGAGAGTCTAATCAAATTAATCCTGTTTAGGACGATCCTATAATAAGTGCATTCAAATATTTAAACTTCTTAACTATAGTGTCATGGGGTGTAAACAATGAATCATTCTGATGAGGATCCTGTGGAGAAATTTGCTGAGACAGCCCGATTAGTAGTTCATCTCGAACAAGCATATGACGTAATTGATGAGTTAGCTAGATCGCCAGATAAGTATGAGGATAGTTTAGCTAAATTATCTAGGTTAGCTGTGAAAGTGTTGAAGGACATAGATGACATGATTGAGAAGTTAAAAAGATCTCAAGATGAAAGTAATAAAATAGAAAAAGAAAATTTAGAAGAAGCGAAGAGACACATAATCAATTTTAATGAGCACTTGAAATTGTTATTTAGATATCTTAAAGAGTACGAGAATATTGATAAAAATAAAAGATATAAAGAAATCAAGAGATTAGCAGCATTAATGATCGCGCCTGACGCGTTTTCACTAACTGTAAAAGAAATTATAGAGGAAAAGTAGCTCTATGTATCCTCCATATATTAGATTATCAACCAGAGTTATTGTAGAGGTCTCAGTTTTAACTGGTTCAGGCACGATAGGTAATTATAATACTCACGCTATGGCTACAGTGATACTTAAAAGAGATTCAGATCCTCCAAGAATATACGAGGTCCCCGTGATAACAGGAAACGCTCTTAAACATTGGCATGCAGTATATCTAGCAGAGACCTATGAGGCGTTAGGAGGTCGTTCTTTAAATGATCTTTGTAGAAGAGGTATCGGTGCAAGAGGATATACTTCAGACTCTAAGTTTAGTAAAAAGCTTGTTGCTGCTCAAAGTGAGGCTGAAGCAATAAAAGATCTTTGTAATGATATTCACGGATTCTTGAATCCTGAACAACAGATCAAACGTGACAGCCTAGTCAAAGTATCTTTTGGAATTCCAGTACTTGAAGAAGAAATACTAGAGGCTGCATCAAAATATTCAGTTATTCATAACAGAGTGATACCGAAAGAAGTATTAAGAGAGGTAGAAATGATGATATTTAAACAAGAATATTCGTCAATACTTTATGGGCTCTCGCTAAGTATGAACTTAGGAATGACGCTTAGACCCATGTATTCAGGAGAAGAAGTATCAGGTATACAAAACATAGATAATGAGCGCAAGCTAAGAGTTAAAGCATCTATATTAGCTTTACTACCTCTATTACTAAGCTCAGCCTCTAAACAGGCGAGAGCACTACCTATTTCACGAGTTGAGGAGGTGTTGCTTGTCGTGTCTCAGCTACCGATACCTAATATAGTTCACGCAAGTTATCCTGATTATATAAAGAGTTCTATAGAATTAGTAAGAGGCTACGTGTCAGGTGTATCAAGCGAAACAAAAGCCTCTAGTGTAAATACATATATATATTGTTATAGTAGAACTGAAACTAGGTGTCCCAACGAAAGTGTGATAGATAATCTTATACAGATAAAAAGATTCAATGATTTAGGTATGTTAATAAAAGAGGCTGCAGATATAGCGTTAAATATGATTAAATAGGTGGAATAATGAGATCTGAGATAGCATTATGCGCAGAGTTGAGTGCCCCGATCATATCTATAAAAGACCCAGAGGTATATCAAGTAGCAGTATCAACACCTTTACCTCAGCCATCAACTTTGATAGGTGCTATTGGATATTCTTATTGGAAGATGAAACTATGTAATGGTGAGGATCTATGTATCCGGCGAGTTAGAGAAACGGTTTTAAAAGCTAGAGCTTCGGCTGTAATATCCTCAAAATTTAGTGTTATCTTATCAAGATACAGAGGCGTTCTAGAAGAGAGGAAATTACCTAGAAATATAGATGATATATTAGGGTTTCGAGATGCCTTAGTGCGGGAATATATATTTCTTGGCAGGTTTAAGGTGCTGATCATTCCATCACATACTAAATATATAGATGAGATTAAGAAGGCATTATTAATTATTGAGAGAGTTGGCGATAGCGAATCTCTGGTCTCCACATTGTCTGTCGAAGAATGTGAGGTCGGAGATTGTGATGGAGATTTCGTTAATGTCGTGATAAGGAGCTCGTTGGCAGATGGTGGAGCATATACAATAGCCAGAGGATTATTAGAAGATGGAAGCAAAGATTTGTTGGCTTTACCTCTTCTTCATGAAAGAAATTATTATAAACCATCTTATATCAGAGTTCAAAGAAATGTGAAATGTGCATGTGGTCTTAAGTTTCCGGAAGGTGATGATTGGTGACAACCCCCGGCTTAAGAGATATTATATATAAAATGATCTTGTCATGGAATAAGAATAGAGAAATAAAGATAAATGATGAAATTCTAGATTCACAGGAGAATATAGCATCAAAGATATATGATACAGCTGTATCACTAGAGAAAAAAGGATTATTAGTTATATTAAGAGCGCCCACTAGTGCTGGAAAAAGTGAGGCTATTCTCTCACCATATTTTTGGCAGTGGTTTAGAAAAGAAATTTTCTCACCAAGAGTATATCTTGTAGAGCCTCTTCATGCTCTCCTGAGACAGTTCAAAGATAGAATACAGAGTTATGTAAATGGCTTAGGAGTCAGGTTGTCTGTGGGAGAGGATCATGGCGAGGTTCTTAAGGATACTTTTCTTTATACCGCTATTATAACTTTGACGACTGTTGATGCCTATGTATATGGCTATGCAGCTAAGAGAGCTAAGGTTTGGAGGACACGTGGTGATGTGGTTACTGGAAGATATACTCTGCCAGCTGGTCTACTCACATCTTCATTATCGATCTTTGATGAGACTCATTTAATACAAGATGAAATGTTTTTAGGGCCAAGACTTTTAAGCAGAATATTATGTTATCTTGTTTCGTCAGGTGCGATCATTATAGTTTCGTCAGCAACTTTACCAACATATCTAGAAAGATTATTAATAGATAAATGCTCCGGAGATTTTGAAAAATTAAACTTTAATTATAGAGGTATGAAGAGAAAAATTAATATAGAGATTGATAAAAGCTCTATTCGAAAGAAGATCGATCAGGATATTTCGTGTGAAGAGAATAATTTAATAATAGTGAATACTATAGAGAGAGTGCAGAGAATCTATCAAATTATTAAGGATAAATGTAAGAATAGCATGGTATATCTTCTTCATTCATTAATGCGTAAAGAGGATAAAGAAAAAGTTGTAAATATCTTGAAGAATCATTTTAAAAATTTGAGTAGAAATGATATTAAGATCACAGTTGTTGGCACACAAACCCTCGAGGTAGGATTAGATTACGACTTTGATACTATTTATACAGAGCTGGCGCCTATAGACTCGATTTTACAAAGAATTGGGAGGGTTGGGAGAAGAGGAAAGACTGGTAAAGCAATTATATATCTAGAATTAGAAAATAATGCGCCTTATTATGAGAAGCTTATTGAAAAGACTAGAAATCTTATTAAGCAGTTAGGGATGCCATCAATAGATCTTAGCGATAACACTATTCTAACCTCTCTAGTTGACCAGGTATATAACGAAACTATCATCAATGAATTATCAGACATTGGTGACAAACTTTATGCAGGATTTATAGAATATATCAAAGATCTGCATCTGCTTGCATATCCCCCTGACAAGGATTTCGCTATTAGACCATCTTTTTATGTAACTCTTTCATTGATAAAACATTCTGACATATCAGAAATTAATGAGACTTTATCTAAGATAAGGTATGAGGATATAGCTAATGGAATGATCAAGTATTCTATACCCTACATCTCCCAGACATATCATTATAATAGACTTATCGCACTTCTAAAAGAAGCTTTTAATAAAGACGCGCTGTACATGGTCAAAGATTTTGATCCGGTTAATAAAGAGACAATACTCACGAAAATTGATATATATATAGAAAACAATGAGAAGTTCGAAAGATATATTAGAGATAATATTAGAAAGCGCAAAACATTTGTAATACTAATGGATCAAATAAAGAACATATATAACCCCTTGATGGGAGTACGCGCTGATGAGCTAGATAAAATGGAGAAAGCTAGAAAAATCAAGAGAGAAAAAAGATAAGAGAGGTAGATAAAATGAGTTGTTGCGCCTTTTACTGTGAAGGGGAATGTGCAGAAACTTATATAGATCATATAAGAAATACATTGAAGGTATGGTGTTGTGTTAAGCGTTATTATAAGAAGACCCTTGAAAGAGTAGTGGGCACATATAATTTTGATCCTGTAGCAGTGGCTCTTGCAATACATGATATAGGAAAGATTCTGAAAATATATAAAATACCAAGATATAGATATATGTATAGACATGAGATTATAGGAGCATATGTCCTCTATAAGATTTTACATGATGTATCTAATGATCTGGCTATCACATTAAGTTTAGCTGTGATGCTTCATCATGAGCCTGCAATTATTGGAGCCTACATAGGAGAATTAGGCGAACGTTATCTAACTCTAACCACATTAAAATCTATTCTTGAGAGCCATTCAGATAAGCTCGCCATAGATAAAGAAACATGTGACATTGACAAGCTTATACAAGAATTAGCATCCTTAAAAGAAATCGCAGAAGCGCGTGATAGGATCTTTATGATAAAAAAATTACTGTCTAACCTGAACAACAATATTTCAGAGATAATGGATGTTATGAAAGAATTAATTTTAGCCAGTAGCGTTGGATCTCCATTTAAACTTAATATCCTTAGAAATAAAGTTGCAACAGTACTACATGCGTTAGTTATATCCGATTCTATAGGTGCCTATATAAGTAGAAGATCTATATGTAAGAGAGAAAATGATGAAGGTACATGGATTATTGAAAGAGTCAGAGAAGGAGCTGAGCCAATTTCGATCAAGGATTCCGTGGAGGTCGTATGCTGATGTATGAACTATACACGCCGGGGCATGGAATAATAACTGATTCATTGATTCTGCATGGATTATTGAAAATTCTTTCGTGGTGTGAGATTAATAAAGGCGAAGTAATTAGACAGGGAGATAGGTTTATGATATTATTAGACCATGAGCTTAAATGCGCTTCCGAGACAGCCGAGGATCTACTTGAAGAAGTCTTGATCTTAATAAAAGAGTATAATAAAGGCGACCAGGACGCTATTTATGTATCAAATAGACTGAGCAAGATTAATCATGCTAACATAAATAGACCTGTACTAAAAAATTGGTTAAACGCGATACTTTATACTTCAAATAGACCTTTAAAACTTGAATTCTATAAAGATGCTGATCATATATTAAAATTTGAGAAAAAACATGGAAGTAAAACTCTGCCAACACTTTACCTTCCCTTGTCTGGGGTTCATGGAAAATATTCACAGGAAGCAAAGAAAGTCAGAGAAAATCCGTATAAAATTTGTGACACATGTTTTGTTGTCTCAAACATAGGACTGATATATGGTACATATATTATTAGGATAATTAAGAAACAAAAAATAAATGTTTATTATACTACTCTCATTCCTAAGGACTCTATTGATATAAGAGACCTCTATCTACTTCAAAGACTTACCGAAGGTTATTATCTACCCGATAGAGATGAAGAAAGTGCTGAGATATCTTTGATATCAGCACCTCTTGTAGCACTTTCTCAAGGAGAGACTATAGCATCTATTGAGAAACCTCATCAGATACAAGTTTTATCATGGGCACTACAGCTGGTAAATAATTTCCAGAGATCCCTAGGTCTACTAATGATTGATTATAAACCGCTCTATGAATTTATAGCAAGCATAAAACTAAAGATTCCTTCTTGGCCACTATTCGTGACAAAGTGTCTTGTTAATGTTGATGGAGGTGAAGCAGTTTTGACAAGCATATCAGAGTCTTTATTATTCAGAGGCGATATATATAGTGTATCGAGAAGACTTGCATCTCATATAATGAGTATCCTTAAAGACGATAAAAGAAGTAAAGATCTTAAAGATCTATGTAAAATAGATGTGGATGAGATTATTGGTTCACTTTATATGATCCGAGGTAAAGATATTATTTAAATATCTATGCCGGTTAAATAGTAACGAATAATATGTTAAGTCTATGTGTTTCAGCGTTGCATATATAATTACAAAAGCTCTTTAGATCATCCGCAACTTTGAATTCATAACCATTCCTTAAGCATTTAACTCTATCTTTTAGTATATAATTTATGAGAGTAGGATCTGAGACACCTAACAAAACCAATATTTCAGATAGACTTTTACTACTCTCACCCATGCATTTATTTTCACATATTTTCTTATTGATTTTACAGATCTGATTCTTATTTATAATGTGCTTTTCTAATCCTTCCTCGTTCGTAAATTCAATAACCGCCAAACGATCCTCACATATAGCTATACAATCTACACAATAATTACCAGACACACCACAGCTTTCTGAGATTTCATCATCTATTATAGATTTTCTATATCTAAGAACCTCATTTCTGTCGTGAACGAATAATTTGCCTCCACAGGATAGCCTTATATACTTGTATACATAGCTCTTATCACTGAAGAGGGTCAGTCTCACTACACAAGGGCATCTACACTCATTCATATTGCTAACACCTGGTCGCCAATCACACTATTTAATGGATAGCCAGTCATGTATAGATTTTTAATATCTCATTTACATAGCTCTCAATATTTGATGAGGCAGGATCTATGTTCTCTGCCTTAAATTTCTTTCTAACTTTTCTCATTATTACCAAAGACATCTCAGCCGGTTCAAGATCTAGGTCGAATTCGCTGAAGATTTTGTTTATATTTCTCAAGGCGTCAAGAAAGAACAAGTTATGAGTAGCAACTATTATAGGCATATTCTTTCTAGCTAATATGTGTAAAAATAGTGCAAGCTGCTTTACTGCACTAGGATGTAAACCTATGTCCGGTTCGTCTAGCATTACCAACGGTTCATCTCTTGCTATATATAATAATATGTGAATGAGTAGCCCAACTCTTAAGAAGCTTGCAGCTGATATCGACGCTGGTATCTCTTTACCATTTATTGTCTCAAAAAATCTTTTAAATCTTATTTTAAATCTGTTCGAATATAGCTTATCTCCTAGCTTATTTAATATCTCTTTTAACTCACTAGGAATATTTCTTGGTGGAAGCCCCTCGTTTAACATCTTTGACGCTATTAACATGAACTTCATATCAGACCCTTGAAATGGAAAGAAAAGAGTAAATCTTAATACAGGATCAAAGTAGTGAGGAATCATATATGTCTGTCTTTTAAATTCGCGACTACCCTCAGAATCACACGCAGCCTCTTCAAATGATTTTCCACCTGCACACTTTATGATCAATCTCTCTTCATAGTCTTCGCTATTTATTTCAATCTCGATTTTCTCGAAAATATTTGCGAACTCTCTCAACTCACTATCTACATATATTTCTAGATCTTTCCTATATAGAGACACCGCATTATGAATGATCCTCATTAATGCAGTCTTTCCACTGCCAGGCGGCCCCATTAAAACTGTTAAATCTTTTGTATTGAATTCTCCTTCTGATAAGTCTCCTAATATAAATCTTACATTATACATAGATCGTCAGCTCAATAAATATTATAGTTAAGATACCTATTAAATATTACTGGTCATTGTCGCTAAATTTTTATATCAATGAAGCCTATTAGTATCATAAATTTTGATCTAAATTTACCAAAGATCATTCAGGAGGATTCGATGAATTCATAAATCTTGAGGAGCACTTAAGGGAAGCTAATAAAAGGCTCTGGGGGGTGGCGTATCTGTTGTAGGACATGTATCTAGGGCTGTTACTTTAGAGCTTTCATTAGAGACTAAGACGATATCTATATATTCACCATTCAGCGAGTACATTAAGAACGATAGATCTATAAAACTGGGAAGACGTCTAGGCATAGCTATACCGATCCAAAGGGTATTCGTGATTCCTCGGATATATACGGAAAATTCATAAGATCTTCCCAATGATGTCTCTACAAGCGTTACTATTCTTTGGAAAATTCGTTAGGAAATTTCTCAAAAATAGATATTTTTTGCTGAATGCATAAAAAGATGCAGGTTGCTCGGAACAGTTCCATAGTGAGACCATTGGAAATATCACAAGGGTTGCCAAGACTATTTATAAAATTCAGGTATTGTGGGATTACTATATCTGGAAAAGAGGTGGAGAGCCTACTTATGAGAACCTTTTCGCTGGTACATCGAAGACTGTGCTAGATCTTGAATTCGTGAGGGACTATTTGCTAAGGATCAGAACCGCAATGATTGCATATAAAGTTCTCTCAAAGCTATTTGAATACAGTGATCTAGAATATAAAGCAGGAGGATCGGGAAGTCTATTGGATAGTTATAGGCGAGGCGCGTAAGTTCTTCCAACAGGGTAGGCGAGAAGGGTTTGAGAAAAGGGATTAGAGGAGATGATAAACAAAATCATGAGGCTGAGAGGAGTAAGGGGCTTCTCGTGTATAATGGCAACCTACAAACATCAGGATCTCAACGACCTTGTGATTCAGCAAGCGAACACAAAAATAACCCTGAGAAGCGAGAGGGAGGCTCTGAGGAGAATAGACATAGACTAACACGCAAGAACCCTAGAAACAGCTCCACCAGGCCTAGGGATCATAAGGATTTTCTTCCACAGAGTTCTCTACATAAAGTCAGAGCAAAATAACCAGGGTGATAGCCTGAAGATAAAACTAGTATTAAACCCCTGTTCTACCCTAAATGCAGGCTCTACTAACTTCGTTCTGGCCATTAGAGCTTAGATGTGAGAGTTGCAGATGGAGCTCCACATCAGAGCCGCATAACATCGGCTAAAGCAGAACAACCGCTAAGTGACCCTATAATTCTAAAGAAAGATATGGGAAGAGTAGAAATAATTACATACGAGATAGTTAGAGCGATCATGAAAATTATATGTTATTCTAATGCATATAGCGAGCTGGAATTAATGAAATTACAGTTACACATTATCAGACCCCTTCTCCTAAACTTTGGAAAAGCCATTAAGGGAAACCCTTAGCGGCCCTTTGAGCCTAGACATTGATGGTGAAAATGGTGTCATCATGATTAGTTCACTTGCTGAGTTTAAAAAACGAGATCTGAGGAATCTCAGAGAAATGAGTCTGAGGAAAGAAGATCTAGGGAATCTTCGAGACAAAGCAGTAGAGAAGCTCTTATTCTTGTTCCACGAAAGAGCAAAGATCGTCATAATATTGCACAACCTCTATAGACATTAATAATGCAGGAAATAGAAAAGTGTGAGACATATATCAAATCACTTTAAATTCTACCTATGTGATCATTGATTAGGGTCTTCTTTAAAAATTCATTCACTATTTATTAATACTCTGTACCTATATGAGAGGAAGAGTGTAGCTATGCTCAAACAGAAAGAAACTAAAACACTATAGTAGTGCATTGCCTGGCTCGTGGTCTTGGCAATCAATCTTTAGTTCTCTTAGCGTCATTTTTACTCCTAAGAGTGAGCAGTAATAGGTTTCAGCGTCTCTTGAAAGGTGTCTACATGTTAGGCACATTCTTGCTTCTTTCACTATTCCTAATTCGTAGAGGCTGTGTGTCAGCATCATGAAGCTTTTAAAAAGATCTTCTTGCGATTCTGCATCGAATATTTTGATCGCTTCTTTGAAGGTTTCAATGCATGTCTGTAGATCCCTGAAGATCTTTTCTCCCTTAACACTGAGCTTGATCCTAGTTATCCTCTTATCAAAATCGCTTTGAGAAACCTCTATGAGGCCTTTCCTAGCTAGGGCTGATATTGAATCACTCACCGTTGGTTGTGTCACTAAGAGCATCCTCGAGGTTTTTGTGACACCTCTATCTCCTATATTGCTCTTTCCTGCTAGGAGGAGGAGCTCGGCTTGGAGGGTTGTGATTCCGTGTTTGGAGGAGCATTTTCTCAATATATAGTCATATGCCCTCGAAATCCTATCGACCAGGCTTAGGATCTTTTCCTCAAGGTCTTCCAGAGAACCCTGCATAGACCCTCTATCTCTAGACACTCCGAGGAATATGTGTAGGGAGGGATAAAAAGTAGCTCAGCTCTACCAATCTCCTTCCTTAGCATATGGGTAGCTCCAGAGGGCTATCTGAAGAACTATAGATTTAAACCAGGCGTTGTACATCTTCTCGACATCCTCGCTGCTGTGACCCTTTCTACTAAGGAATGGCTTGATCGTTGCTGTAATGGGGTATATGAAGGCTATTAGATATCTAAGAGGTATGTGGGGGACAGAATTAACTCTATCGGTAATATTTTTCTTAGTTCTATGATGTCTTAATCCTATTTCATATTGATAGTCTAGCCATGCCTGATCATATTCTCTACAAACAGTATCAAGGATCCAGCGGCCAAACCTCCTCCTAACCCTCTCTAGATACTCCTTAATAGGCCTCCCCTGGGAGTCTGAGAAGTAATATATCAGATGCGGGTTAGAACCTACCCAGCCATACCAGAGATCAAGTATATCCTCAACCTGGTCCTTCAGAACCTCGCAGGCAAGCCTTAGATATCTAATATCCTCATCACTAAGCATCACAGTCTTCTTAAGCAACTCGAAATCCTCCCAGCTTATAGGAGATCTTGGAACCCTACCCATATCATAGCCAGGTATCTTTTCCACCTTTTTCACCAAAGAATATTATATAGGACTCCTATATATATTTTCCTTAGATGAAAAACAAGGAGACCTTCCAGATCAATATCTAAACCCTATGAAATATCGCAAACGCTGCTGATCGCCTCCTAACTAACTATGTAATCCACAAATGGCTATTAGAAACGATATCACGGGTTCCGGCTAACCCAGGTCACAAGTACTACTAGTGCTTCATAACTGCTGCGAAGTCTAGCATTTCTTAGCATCTCTTAGTTAGGCTGTAGCATTGAGGATCTTTATAAATATTGCTAATCATGATAATTTCGAGAAGATCTGAGTGCTCTGTTATCACTAATAAATCTAATTAACGATCTAGATCTCTATTCCCCAGTATCTATTCATGAGGGTTCTTAGTGGTTTTAATGTTCTCTCATGGGGGAGTGACATATTGCCTCTCTTCTCATATTCTCTGATCCCCAGTAACGTTTCTACATAGGCTCTCAACCCCTTTTCAAGCCCTTCTCCATAGCCTCCCTCTAGGTTTGTTACCAGTGCTCTGATCCTCTTCTCTATCCATAGGCTTCTGAGGAGATCTGCTATAGCTCCATACGTCTCTTCAGTCACTTCCAGCCTTGTGAGTGGGTCTCCCCAGTATGCGTCGAAGCCCGCCGATACTACTATTGCTTCAGGCTTAAATGCCTCTATCAACGGCTTTAAAACTTTGTTTATAATCCATAGATACTCAGGATCACCACTATAAGGGGGTAGCGGTATATTTATCTTAGTCCCCACAGCGCTTCCACCTCCTATATCATCAACCCCCCCAGTTCCCGGGTATATGTCCTCCTCATGTATATCTATATGAACTACCCCAGGCTCCTCCCAGAATATGTCCTGAGTCCCGTTCCCATGGTGAGCATCGAAGTCTATCATAAGCACCTTAAGCCCCTCCTCTAGGAGGGTTTGGGCTGCCATGGCCGCGTAATTGAATATGCAGAAACCCAGTGTTGGGGCTCCCATAGCCCAGCCCCTTCTACCAGCATGGTGACCCCCAGGCCTCGGCATGATCATCCACAGCTCCCCCCTCTCCAGCGATTTTTTAGCTGATATATATGCAGCTGTTGCAAACCTAGCCGAGATGCTGAATGTATGCTCAGATATATATGTATCTGCATCTAGATAGTGAAAACCAGCCCTACTCTCCCTCTCAATCATCTCCACATATTCTCTATCGTGGATCTTATATAGAAGCGAGACCTCAGGCTCAGGAAGCCCATAGATCGAAATAGAATCCCACACCAACGAGCTCCGCAAAGAAGATAACGCGCGCCCGAGTCTCGAGGGATTCTCAGGATGACCTCTATACGGATCTAAGTGAAGCCTGTGGATATCGTCATAGAATATATTGAGCCTCATAGATATGGCGCCTCATAATATCAAGGAAAAAACAAGCAATATATGTTTAACGAAAACTTGATCATAATATCAAGGACCCTCCAAACAATTCCCAAAAACTCCCAAAAACAAGCGAGATAGAGTAGAGAAGAAGATCCTAGGAGATCGGGAAGATCATGTGATCCAGGATCAAAAACAGATCTAGATGGAAAAGTCCCGAAGAATTATCCAGAAAGATCCGGAATAGAGCAGATCAAAAAACTTTGATGTATATAAGCATATAGCCTATCAACCTCAAGGATCATTGCAAAGATCAGAGCTTAAACACACAGAGACTAAAAACAATATAGGGGCCTGACAAAGAGACAAAGCTCCCAAATGATCTACTATATAATTGAGTAAACAAGAAACAACACGGATCGGGATGATCTACAATAGAGTTGAAAGTTATATAGTGATTTATGAGTAATATATAGCCTTAATTAGAAATTAGATTATAGATTAAGTAGAGGTGAGCGTTGGATGAGTAGCCAGATCTCCCATCCACATATAAGGATTAAGCTTGAGAGCTTTGAAGACATGGTTCTCTTCATGCTTAGTAGGGTGGCTCCAGGGTTCCCACTAGTGACTATAACATGTGTGGAGAGCGGTTGTTTCGCTTTATCCCCTCTTTCTGAGAGGGTTTTTGTTATAATAGAATCTCCTCTTCCTAGGAGTAGGGATTGTAAGTATTATTACATAGATGATTCCGGGGCTGTATCCTGTTCAAACAGACCCGTTATTGGAAGACCGAATCTGACTACTGTCAGGGTTAAGGAATATAGCTTTAGTCTATAGTTTTTCTTTCAATTCTATAGTAGATCATGTGTTTTGGCTTACGCTTCTACTCAACTCAAGATTCTCTTTCTTTCAATTCTATGGTAGATCATACTTAGGGCCTTGTTATCGTCAGGCCCCCTAAATATTGTTATAGCTTTTGAGGATATTTAAGCTTTGTGATGATCTATTATAGAATTGATAGAAAAATAAATATTTGTCTATGAAGTGTTAGATTATGTAGGGGATGATCTGCTATAGAATTGAGGGTGAAGGTCTTAGTCTTGGCGGGAGGTTCTGGGAGGGAGATGGAGCCCTTAACAAGGGGGGAGCCGAAGGCTTTCTTGAGGATCATTGGTAGGAGTCTGATCTCGCATGTTGTGTCGAGATTAATAGCTTCTAATTATAGAGAAATATACATAGTATCGGATAGACCTGAGAAGATGGAGAGGGAGATAGGGGATTATAAGAGGCTGGCCAGGATAGAGGTGATAGAGCAGAAGGGGCGCGGTGTGGAGGCAGCCCTGCTTTCCGCTAGGGATAGGCTGAAGCTTGATCCTGGAGAGAGGTTTCTCCTAGTATATGGGGATATAGTGGTTAACCCCTCAGCATATATATCAACGTATATGGCTTCTATGGAGGAGGGTTTCGAAGGATCGATTCTAGTGGTTCCCGAACCTCCTCTTCCGAGTCATGGTATCGTGGAGGTGGATGAGCTAGGGAGGGTTATAGCTGTTAAGCAGGCATCTCAGTATCAGGCTGAGCTGGCTAGATATATATCTGGAGGCATATACGCCCTTGATCAAACAATCTTTGATCTGACAGAGGAGCTGGGAGATATTGTTGCTGCATATAATAAGATAGCCAGTACCAAGAAGATCAAGGCCTTATTCTGGGGGCATTACTGGATAAATGTGGGCACTCCATGGGATCTGCTCGCGGCAAGCTACCACATGCTTAGCGAGCTTGATAGAAGCTATATAAGCTCGAGAGCCTCCATCGCAAAATCAACTATTGTGGAGGGCCCCGTAATTATAGATGATGAGGCATCGATAGATCATAATGTGGTACTAAAGGGACCCCTTTATATAGGAAAGGAGGTTTTCATAGGGGCCAACACATTTATAAGGAACTCCACATCCATAGAGGAGGGGGCAATCATAGGCTCCTACTCGGAGATCAACAGATCCCTTGTAATGAACAGCGCAACAATAGGGAGGGGTAGCTACATAGGCTACTCAGTAATTGGAGAAAAGGCCGTTGTAGAGCCTAACACCATAACATGGAACATAGCTATACAGCCAGAGAGGAGGGGATTAGCTAGGGGCAGGGAATACGCTAAGATAGGGTGTGTAGTTGGAAAAGGTTCAAGGGTGAAGGCAGGATCTATAATAAATCCTGGAGAGATCATAACGTGATTATCTACTATAGAATTGAAAGGTGTAGACACTATGGAATGGGATAAAGAGAAGTTCAGGAAAATGTTCCCAAGTCTCTATAAAGAGATTAAGGACGGAGTTATGGAGGTTAAGCTAAAGGACCTCTATAGGGATCCGTGGAGGAATTACCTACCATCCCCAGAGGATTTCATCGCTAGAGCGAGGAATCAGAAGGAAGCTGAGGAGATAATAGACTATTTAGAGAGGATCGGCGAGATCTCTAGGGAGAAGGCATCCGAGCTTAGAGAGAAGCTAATGAAGGGCGGTATTGAGGCATTTGGAGAGAGAAGAACCCCCGGGTACTATTTCAGAAAGGCGAGGGAAGCGTTGAGGGAGGAGATAGAGAAGGGTGAAGAATGAGGAGAATATGTATAGTAGATCTAGATGGGGTTGTGTTTGACGTATCTAGAAGACTTTCCATAGCTGAGCAAGAGGCTAGGGGAGATAGGAGGAGGTTCTGGGAGATATTTCTAAGAGAAGATCTTCTGGATCTCGATTCACCGAGGAAAGCTGGTATAGATGCCCTGCTAAGATGTATTGAGAAGGGATTGGAAGCGATAATACTCACGGGAAGGCCAGAGCATCTGCTAGATAAAACAGTTGAGCAGTTATCTAGGATAGGTATTGAGCTAGGCAGGAGCGGTATATATATAATTATGAGACCTTCAAAAAGAGCTGGGGCTAGGAATCCCTATAAGCCTCCGATAAATACCCCAAAGGTCCATGAGATGCTGGACTCGAAATCATTCAAGATTAAAGTGATAGAGAGGATAGCATCTATATACAATATCACGGAGATCCATGAAGACGATGAGGAAATATTGAGAGAGGTGAGAAAAAGATTCCCACAGATAGCCCTCTATATCCATATAGGGGATGGATTCTACCAGTATAGAGGGTTTAGAGATCTCACAAGCTACTCGAGGGAAAAACCTACCTCTTCCTAAGCCCTGTCCTCCTAGCTGCTATATGCCCGACCTTCCTACCAGGCGGGGCATTCCTAGACACTGTGGTTGGATGCGACTCACTCTGGTGCGAGCCTCCTCCAAACTTGTGGGACACAGGGTTCATCGCTACACCCCTTACCCTGGGCCATTTCCTAGCCGTGGCCTTATACTTATAATAGGCAGCCCCTGCTTTTAGCAGAGGCTTCTCAAGCCTCCCAGCCCCGGCAGGCACTCCTATTGTGGCTCTGCATATGTCAATTAGCTCTATGATTTTGCCGCTGGGCAGCTGTATGAGAGCCTTACCCTGGCTCTTGCTTATAAGTACTGCATAGCAACCCGCTCTCCTAGCTATTTTGCCACCGTCTCCGGGTCTCCTCTCTATATTACAGATCTTTGTCCCTTCTGGTATAGCCCTCAATGGCAGTATATTCCCTGGGGAGGCAGGGGCCTCAGATCCGATCATGATCTCCTGTCCCTTGCCAAGACCTTCAATAGCTATTGTATAGAACTCAGCTCCGCTCACTGTGACTATCTTGGCTAGAGGTGTCCACCTGCCTGGATCATGGATCAGATCTTCGACATAGCCTGTAACTGTTTTCTCGCTAAGCTTCTCTATAGGAGGATATCTAGCTGGTGCTACCCTAAGGTGGGATGGCGATCTAAAAGTGGGTGATCCTCTACCAGCCCTCTGTTGCAGGATTCTCTTACCCATTAAAATCACCTCTAGAGCAGCCCTAACTTCGTAGCGATATCAGAGGCTTTATATTCATCTGAAAGCCTGACGTATGCCTTCTTCTCTCCACTCCTAGTGATGAGGGTTCTAACACTGGCAACCTTAACTCCGTATAGATTCTCCACAGCCTGCTTAATAAGCTTCTTATTAGCGTTTCTAGCAACTATGAAGGTCAGTGTGTTCATTCTCTCTATAAGTAGGAGTGCTTTCTCACTAGATACTGGTCTGATAATTATTCTCTGAAGGTCTATGCTAGCTTCTGGGGCCTCCTCGCTCATATATAGATCACCCTGAATCTCTTTCCAATCTCTCCCAAGGCACCCTCAGATATCACCATGAGCCTCCCAGGGACACCGCCTGGGGCTAGATGCTGTATTCCGAGGCAACTTAGGTGGGCCACATCAACTCCTGGGAGGTTTCTGAAGGCCTTGATGGCGCTAGCATCCTTACTAGAAACAACAAGCAATATGCTCTTAGGCTCTATATACCTCCTACCCCTTCTCTTACCCTTTCCAGCCCTTATCCTTACACCACCATAGGCTCTCTCAACATCTACCCAGAGACCTATTCTCTTGAGAAAATCCCTAGCCTGTCTCGAGGTAGGTATGTTCTCCACATCATTAACCACTACCACGGGGAGCGAGAGGTTCTCGGGGATCCTGTGCCCTCTTCTAATCACAAAATCTCTGAGGGAAGTCGCTGCTATAGCACTAGCGATCGCATAGATCTTTTCCCTTCTATTCACATCCTCTTCAACTACCTTCATAGCTGTTGGTGCATGGGCCCTCCTACCACCCCTAGTCATTGGAGCTATAACGGCCCTCCCATTATCTAGCCTAGGCACCCTCGCAACACTATAGCCTATCCCCCAGCTCTCGCCAACTCTCCTCTTACCTGCAAGAGGATCCCTCCCCTGCGGCTGTATAGATGCCGTGAGAGATGCGTGGTGAGCCCTTCTAATAATATCGATCCTAACAGGCAGTGTGAAGACTTCTGGAAGCCTTATCCTGGAGACAGCTTTTCCCTCGAGATCGTAGAGATCTACCTCCGGAACCTCCCTAATCCTGGGAGTCACGATCTTCACTATCTCCATCTAGATCACCTCATATCTTGGGCTCTAGAGATATATAGACTATCTTGGGCGCCCCATTAATAGAGTAAGGAGGCTTCCTAATCGGGTATCTAAGCACTAGGGGCCTTTTAGGCGTTCCCTGGAGGCTCCCATGGATCAAGAGATAATCAGACATTACAAGCCCATAGTGCGGGAACCCGCCCGATGGATTTATCTCCTTGGGATCAGATCCTATCTTCAAGATCCTCTTGTTATACTCAGTCCTTCTATGGAACCCCATCTGCCCAGGCTGAGGAACCTCAGAAAACGTGCTCTCTGCAGGGCTTCTAGCACCAACCTTTCTACTACCCTTCCTATGCTTATGCCATCTAGGTAGCTCCTTAACACCAAACCTTTTTATAACTCCCTGGAAACCCTTGCCCTTAGTAACTCCTATCACATCTATAAACATCCCGGGCGTAAATACCTCTGAAACCCTCACAGGGTTCCCAAGGATCTTCGATGCATACTCAATCCTACCCCTAATATCCCCACCTCCAATAGCTATCTCCAAGATGTCGGGCTTCTTCTTCTCTAAGCCCCCCGCCAGCTTGGGCTGTGTTGAAACTATAACTGATACCCTGCTGATCTTAGAGGCAGCATCTATAGCCAGCTTAAGGGCCTTATCAACATCATTTGGCCTGAAGGTGGAGATCTTCCTGTAGATCTCGAGATCCTTTGGAGGCTCAACCCATCCCTCAGTAAGGGTATATAGCCCTCTATTGGGATCCTTACTGTACACCCTAAATGCAAGGGGTATTATAGGGGGTGTCTCAACAACAGTTATAGGGACAAATATCTCCCTACCCTGTGTCGGGCTACCCTCCCTATCATCTATTATAATCGCGTGGGTCATCCCAACCTTATAACCTATAAAACCTAAAATAGTGGGTCTATCAAGCTGAAACTCCGGCCAGCTTCTAACTCTAGGTAAGAGCCGCGACGCCCTCTTCCTAGGCCTAAACCCCAGACTACCCCTCCTAGGTGCTGAAAACTTCCTATGCCCCAACCGCTGTCACCAACCTGCGCCTGGTGATTCTTCACTATTGAGGCTTATATCCTTGTCTTGTAGTTTCTTTCTATCGTTTCTGATCTCTTACTTGCCTATGAGATATATAAGTGATATAGAATAGTTTGGCAAACCTCGCCTTTTGAGGCGGAGTAGGGCTTTGGAGCATTATGCTTCTAAACCTCTAACTTGTTGTGGGGGTCTTGGTGTCTCCATCTGTGGGGGAACGTGCTGAAAGAATAACACAAGAGAGACTATTCCCTGATCTGTACCCATGGATAGGCACATCCCGACCCCTCCAAGCCCTAAGAGAAGAGATCGAGGAGAGGCTGAGCAAGAACTGGAGAGACGTTAGGCTGAGGCTACTACCATCTGAGAGCAAGCATAAGAGCCTCGCAGGTATTGGATTGACATGTGCTAGGCTATTCAACAAGCTTAACTATGAGAAGAAGCAGGCGTTCTTCAAGGAAGAGCTTATGAAGGTGAAGATGTATGAGATAGACAAGAAGTATTACTGCGAGTACAATGAGACCCTTGGTGTTAATGCTCAAGCTGTTATACAGAAGAATGATGAGACTTGGAACGCATTCTACGAGCTCCTAAAGCTTAGGAAAACAGGGAAGGCTACCACTGCATATCAAGTAAGGTCTCCACCAGGCTATTGGAAGGATAGGCTTACTGGAAAGAAAGAGATACATATACCTAGAGCCTGTTGATGAAAACGGGGCTATTTGGTATTAGTGGACTTCGGTCTAAGGATTAGGTATGCTGGCAGGATCGAATGGGAAGGAAAAACAGGGAAGGCTTGAAATAATATATGAGGATGATAGGTGGCATGCATACATACCAATAGAGGTTGGTATGGATCTGCCTAAGTCTAACAGGAGGGGTTATGTTAAGCCTAATTATAGAGATAAAAAGGTGAGATTATAAATCCTAGGAGCACTAAGCAGAGGGATCCTATTGGTGATAAGGAGGCATTCATTGATATGGGTCTTAACAATCTATTTGCTGAGGTAATCTCGGATGGGTCAGCAATGCCCATCAAAGGCGGATCTATCAAGTCTGAGTACTACTGGTGGAAGAGGAAGCTCTCGACATACCAGGCTATAAGAGATCTACTGAGATCTACTTAGGAATGCTGGGTTTTCAACATGGAAAGAGCACCGTGAGAAGCATCTTGAAGCAATGCACACTAGGGACGAGAGATCCAGGCATCTCTACATAACATCGATCAGGTTCTAGCTGATGAGCTATATAGCAGAGGTGTTAGGAAGCTATACATAGAATACCCCATGATGCTCTCACAGAACAATGGCAATTAGTATAATACGAATTTGGTGATTTAGAAAGATTACGCTCTGGATTGTAACGGTATAGATGTTGAGCTCGTGCCAGAGGATTACACAAGCAAATAATGCTCAATATGTGGAATCAGGCATAAAAACGGAAGGATATATAGAGGGCTGTATGAATGCAGAAAGACTAGAAGAAGATCAATGCTGATATAAATGCAGCGCTAAACATAGCAAGAAGGCTAGGACGCAGGATAAGGATAAGAGGAATATTGAGAGCTACATGGCAACTCATAATGGTGTAAAGCCATTAAACCCTCTCCAGGGGCTAACACCCGAGACCCAAAGCTTCGAAACCCCGCCTCTTTAAGGCGGGGAGGGGTCATGCTGATTTAAGTGATCTAAGTAAAAATACGAAAATTAAGAGGAAGCTATCGGATTTGGTTAATGGTAAATATTTCTTAGTATATCAGATCTGAAATATTCTATAGATGATGCTATTAACTAGTGCTAGGGTTATGTATATAGCTTCGTATGTTCTGATACTCCTTACTCCCTGCATGGGGGCGCTATTAAACTTTTGATGAGGAATAGCCTCCAGATCCCATCCTTCTTCTAGAGCTATCTCATCGGGATCTTTCTCGGGAGAGCCGAAGATCGCTTCTATCCCCTTTCTAACAGATCTAATCCCTTCTTGAATAGCTTCAATATTGTGAAGCCCTTTTTTGGTAGATATTATATAGAGATCTCCTTGAGACGCTTTTATAGAAGCCTTAAGGCTTCTATATATCTCGACCCGGTAGCCCCAGTAAATCTTCCTAGTTTCATCAATACTAGCAATACCAGTCACTCGCCCACCTCGCGAGACCTTGACATATATAATCTCTCCGGCTCTGAGCTTTATATATCTATCAACGTCTAAGCATATGTCGCCATCCAGACCTGGATCAAGGCATATACTTTTCCCCGAAACCCTCGTGATCATAGCAGGTCTTATGTGCTCAACATCTATATCTTTCTCTGTTGGGTGAGATGCCGTTGCGAGCGGGGGTAATACGCCAACAGCCCTGAGATCCTTATCGATACCAAATAACCTTTTCTTGAGATATGGGGGCGATAACATATACCTCAAGACCTTTCTAACAAGCTCTAGATCTGAATCCCTTGACCCAGGATCCTTATACACCGCTATCCTATCAACCCTAAATATTGCTGACGCCCTGGCAACAAGACCTATGACAAATGTTTTCTTCACTATACCGTGCTCTACCGAGACTAGGGATGCGGGAATATGGATCGAAAGCTCCACCCCCCTACTAGGTGGAGGCCATGTGAAATGCAATAGAGAATCCCCCATAGCTATAGCTCCCATAGCTGGATGGTTCGGGAGGAGATAAAACTACACTACGAACCTCGGGAAAGGGCTTTAAGGAAAAGGAATACCTCATTACCTTATAAAGGAGCTTTACACGTTGGGGTAACCTTTATATTGGTCATGGTATAGATTCTATGTGGGAAATGCCATGGTATGTAAGAATAAAGTTAAAGTAAAAGATACAACAACAGGTAAAGAGGTAGAGATAGCCCCAGAGAAGGTGTGGCCGCTAGCACCAAAGGGTAGAAAGGGTGTTAAGATAGGGCTCTTCAAGAGCCCGGACACTGGGAAGTATTTCAGGGCTAAGCTCCCTGACGACTATGTTTGCTAGGAGCGAGAACAGATATCTGCCCAGAGATATCAGAAATTAGATATAAATATATTTATTTTTTAAACGGGTTCTTCTATGGGGATCTCCTTGTCACCATACTTAGGCTCAGATGAGAGTAGCTCAGTACCAACCGACAGGTGGTACGCTCTCTCACTCAGGCTCCACAGAGAGTATAGGGGGAAGATAGAGGTTATCCCAAGAGTCCCAGTAAGATCCCTCCAGGATTTCGCGATCTGGTATACACCGGGGGTTGCGGAACCCTCTAGGGCGATATCGAAGAACCCCGATCTAAGCTTCACCCTGACATCTAGATGGAATATGCTTGCGGTAGTGACAGACGGTTCAAGGGTGCTTGGACTGGGGAATATAGGTTCCGAGGCTAGCTACCCAGTCATGGAGGGCAAGGCCTTCCTCTTCAAATACCTCGGGGGTGTCGATGCGATCCCACTACCAATAAGGGCTGGGAATAGGGAGGAGTTCATAGAGATTGTTAAGAGCCTGGAACCGGCTTTCGGAGGTATAAATCTAGAGGATATAGAGAGCCCGAAGTGCTTCTACATACTTGAGAGGCTTAGAAAAGAGCTCAGTATACCAGTTTGGCATGATGACCAGCAGGGGACAGCCACAGCGATCCTGGCTGGATTGATAAATGCCTTAAAGCTCGTTGGTAAGAAGATCTCTGAGACCTCGATAGTGTTTATAGGTGCCGGAGCCTCGAATATAGCTGCTGCAAACATAGTAATCAAGTACGGTGCCAAGCCAGGTAACATTATCCTTGTTGACTCAAAAGGGATCCTTCATAGTGAGAGAGAGGATATGGACAAACTCATGTTCGAAAACCCATGGAAGTACGAACTAGCTATAAAGACAAATGCAGAGCATAGAAAAGGGGGTATAAGGGAAGCGATGAAAGGGGCTGACGTAGTTATAGCAGCCTCTAGACCAGGACCAGGGATAATAAAGAAGGAGTGGATCGAGGAGATGAACAAAGACCCAGTCGTATTCGCCCTCGCAAACCCGGTGCCGGAGATATGGCCATGGGAGGCTAGAGAAGCTGGCGCAAGGATCATTGCAACCGGTAGGAGCGACTTTCCGAATCAAATTAATAATAGCCTTGTGTTTCCAGCAATGTTTAGAGGGGTTCTAAGCGTAAGGGCTAAGGCGATAACGGATGAGATGATAATAACATTTGCCGAGACCCTCGCTAGATATGCTGAGAAGAGGGGGCTTGGGGAAGAGTATATAATACCAACTATGGAGGAGTGGGACGCCTATATAGAGACAGCTGTAGCGGTTGGGGTAAGGGCTATGGAGCTAGGGATCAGCAGGATCACGGTTTCGAGGGAAGAGCTCCTTAATGATGTGAGAGAGACTATACTCTCGTCTAGGGCTAAGTATGAAGCACTTATGAAGGCAGGATATATAAGATCTTGGTGGTGATACTATATGGAACCCGAGAAAGGCGAATACTCTATAAGGCATGCGAGGAAAGAGGATGTAGATCAGATCTCAGATCTGATACTTAGGCTTAAAAAACTTAACGAAGAGTTTGACCCGCTATATACGGTTAGACAGGAAGCGCCAGAGATCATGAGGAGATATGTATCTGAATCATTAGATAAGGATGATATAATAATGCTAGTAGCAGACTCCCTCGGCAAGGTCGTGGGTGTTATAAGGGCTGAGATCAGATCCAGGATCTTCTATGACCCGCTAATAACAGGTGTGATAACAGATCTATATGTACTCCCAAGCTATAGAAGAAGAGGCGTAGGCGAAGCTCTAGTATCATCGCTCATAAAGATCCTGAAGTCAAGAGGAATAGGCCTAGTATCAGCAGAATTTCCACCAATGAATAAAATAGCTGTGGAGTTCTACACAAACATGGGCTTCAAACCCCTAATGTATGTCTTTTTTAAGGAGATCTAGCTCTATAGCCAAAGATCTGCCACTAATTATAGTGAGCCCAATACATCATCGAGCAGATCTTAATGGGCTGTTTCATAGTTGATGGATAAGAGTTAGATTTATAAGCTTTGATTTTGTTTATTATTAATTGATGGTTGGAGTGAAAGTTTAGGAACAAAGAGAGGTCCAGGAATAATGGCTAGGGGAAAGAAAAAGAGCGATGAGAAGTGGATTTGGGTTGCAAAGCCGGGCGACAGGATCTTTGTTAGTAGAACCGCTTTTCTACCCTCAAAGCAGTTATCTAGGAGGGGTTCAGGGCATTGGAAGAGATCGTGAATATATATATAGCAAGATGCTTGGAGATGTGCTTCCTCACGCATCTAGGAATATTATGGGGAATTACTATAGGCTTAAGAATGGGAAGTATCGAGAGCTGAGGAATATCTATCCAAATATCCCATCCCACTATGTTCACGGAGTATGCCAGGATGCTGTTGAAAGGGTATCCTCTCTTAGGAGGAACAGGGCTGGACAATATGCTGAAGAGATCTTCAATGAGATCGTTAAGTACTTAAACCTAGGGGAAAAGGATCTGAAGAATAAGAAACTTGTGGGACTTCTATAGAGGAAATCCCGGGGGATAGCTCGGCATCAAGTTGATCTTGAGATGATGGAAGGCATACTAGTGCCTAGGATCAATAGTGTTAGTCTATGGCTAGTTGATGATCATGTTTGGAAACCAGTAAACCCTACGAAGATCAGAATCAATGGTTTTGAGAACATTTTCTTCACAAGTGTTGCCATCAATACTCATAGGGGTTGGGTATATCTAGATCTTGAGCATTCTAAGGAGTTCTACAAGCTACTGGCTAGGGGTTTTAAGCCGACATCCCACGCAAAGATCAAGCTTGATAGGAAGAACAGGAGGGTGATATTCCACCTATCCCTAGAGAAGGAGGTTGAGATCTATAGACCTGAGAATATTGTTAAGCCTGTTGATGTTAATGAGGATTCTGTAGCAACTCTATACGAGGCATTCGCAATAATACTTGGAATAGACCTTGCCAAGGCGACGCTGGGCTATAGCTATAGGAAGGAGAGTATTCAGAGGAGAAATGGATCTGGTAGCAGAGAGGCTAGGAAGGCTATGGAAAAGCTTAGAGAAGGAAAAAAGAAGAGGGACTATAGGATGAAGACAGCAAACCTAATAGTAAGAGAAGCCATGAGGATGAGAGGAGTAATAGTTATTGAGGGCTGTATCCTTTTATGGTAGTGGGGATGCTTTTATATTCATTTGTTGTCTGGGCTTAAGCTTATAAGCACCCAATCCCTATCTATTTTGATGATGAGGCGATATCTCTGCTAGATCTGGGCGTAGAGAGACCTCGGGATACGATGATTCTTAGAGCTCTCGAGGTCGAAGCCCTTTATGAGGGCATTGCTGAGAAGGGCTTCGGGGTTTCAAGTCTAGATGGGAGCCCGGTGCCGCTGGGCTCAACAGCCACCCACGAACCCATAGAGATCACTAGGTCTCTGTGGGGGAGGTGGAAGTCCCTCGATGACTACAGAGATATCATAAAAACCCTTTGGAGGAGAAAACATGGCGAATCTGAAACAAGAGAATATCAGAGGCTAATGAGGGACAGGCGGCTAGAAGGTTCAGAGGAAAGTATATGAATAGGAGCTCGAGGTATGAGGTAAGGCCTCTTTTAGAGCTGAGAGCTAGGATTGATATTAGAAGATCTATGATTATGGGGTTTTTGATAGGGCTATTCATGGGGTTTATAGATAGCTATGGCTATGCTGTTAGTGGTTACACGGTTGCTGAGATAGATCTAGTAGTTGTTCCCGTGATAGCTAGGCTTCTCCTAGGAAGGGGCGCGGATCCTAGGGAGATCTTCATAGCTACTGTAATGGCATTTGGTATATCGCTCTCAACCGTTATAACGTCTGGCATGTTGATCACCTACTACTTAACATCAAAGATCTATTGGCTTTTCTATAGAGAGGGCGATTTCCCAAGCTGGCTATACCCGGTATCTAGCACATGTTTTCCAAATATTTTCACGTGTGAGTGGCCATATACATATCTAGCCCTCGCAGCTCTGAGCCTAGTCGGAGTCGGTTTTGCCTATATACTGAGACACGTGTTTCTCGATAAGCTTAACCTCCCATATCCACTGGGTATAGCATCGGCCATGATAGCGCAGGTTGTCTCTCTGATTAAGACCCATAGATCTGTGATCCTGGCGATCATAATAGGCATCCTGATCCAGATGGGCTTGATAATCTCACCCCCCGGCTCCCTAGATTTCACCCCGATCTTCACCGGCATGGGCTATGGTATCCTAGCCTCTATCACCTTTAACCTCCCAATACTCTTGATAGCCCTTCTTCTACCCCCTAGAGTCTCTATAAGCATAGGTGGGGGGAGCGTCATCACAGGCTTTATTTTCCTCCCTATAGGGGCCTCTCTATATCTATATCGAGTATCCCCAGGCGCTTCCTCAGACAATCTAACCACATCTGCGTCATGGTATCTAGCCTCTATAGTATTTGGCACTGTTTTTCTCCTAATGCTTATGGTTGTTAGAAATATAGGGGCTCCTATATCACATACAGCCAGAACTCTCATGGAGAGTCGGAGAGCCGGCTTCTTACTGGCCATGCTTCTACTAGGTCTCCTAGCTATTCTATTACTATCCTACCTAAGGTCAGGGACTTCTGGCCCCAGCTTTATACTGTTCGGCCTAATTCTAATACTGATCATTATCCCTATTCTCATGATCATAACCTCGTGGGGAGCCGGAGAAGCTGGCACGATCTCACAGGCTTTTTACCCGGTATCAACGATATATATGTATCTAGCTGGATACCGGGGTTTCGCCCCATATGTGTACATGGATCATTATTTAGGGATCCCCATGCCCTCTTCTCTAAGCGCTTCCTCGCTCCACATATTGAGAGCCTCAAGGATACTGGGTATATCACCAGCTTTCATACTCTCCCTATTCTCCGTCTCATTCCTCTTAGGCTCTCTAATAACTATTTACTATGGCTATCTATTGATCAATATATATGGAAATAACCCCGATAGGATGCCCCTGGATAGGTGGATACCATATACCCTCTGGAGCCTGTCTGTGTATAGGGGTGAGCTCGACCCAGCATCGATACTTCCAGGAGCTTTGGTAGGCGTTCTTATAATGGTGCTCTTAGCAACCCTAGATAGGCTTACTGGGAAGAGCTTCACCCCTATACCCTTCATAATAGGTCTTACCCTTACAACAGATCTAGGGATCCTCTTCATATTAGGCTCATTTATTAGGTGGTTCGCATCTAGATTCGGAGGGGATGCGGAGAAGCAGCTCATGATAATAGCTAGCTCCCTCCTAGCCGGTTCCGGAATAGCTATAGCTATATACACGGTTTTCAGCTCCCTGGGAATCGTATAGGTGGGATAATGGATCTTGCTAGCCTGTTGCATATAGCAGTCTTTATACTGCTTCTGAGCCTTGTAATAGCTATACTAATAAGGGCATATGGGGCCGGGATATCTGGTGAGGAGGGGCGGAGATATCTATACTCAATAGCTGAGCAGCAGATGCTTCCCCAGCTAATTATAATAGGGAGATATGTTAAGAGGCTCATACTCTCATGGGAGTATCTATTACTCGTAATGGCAATAGCCTCCCTCGCACTAGTGGCTGCATATCCCCTTCGCGCAGAGCCTTACTATGTTTCAATAAGGATAAGGGAAGGGATAGAGATGCCGAGTGACATGGTATTTCTATACTCGTCAGAGGGGCTTAAAATCGGTGAGGATCTCTCAGGGGTGGTTATGAAGATATACTATCCAGTTTTAGAGGAGCCTATAGTGATACAGGCCGGCAATAAAACATTTAGGGTATTCTCTATGATCGTGATAGATTGTGACAAGCTGGACAGATCCTCATCTATTGATCAAGTGTGGAAAGATATCTCCGGGATATGTATAGATAGTGAAAAAACTGTCCATATATATCCATCGAGCCTATATAGTGGAAGCAATTACTTACCATCAATTATCTACTACGGCAATAACAGCTTCAACGTTTTTTTAGGACGATTCCCTGTTGGAGTGTTGGAGAAAGTTAGTATGGTTGCATGTGTCGGGGAGGTTCTTAACGATGTATTTAAGCAGATCGTATATAGCGGCGGCATAGTAACGTCACCGAAACTTATAGAAAAATCTATAGATCTTGGTAGCCCAAACATAGTTATAATTAAGATTGGATCTAGAGAAATCATGAATATCATAAGCAACAAAACCCTTTCCAGCTTTAATGTTGAGATCGCATGTTATAAAGAACACAGCTCTGGTGAAGCTATTCAGTACAGAAGGGTTAGTGAAGAAGGTAATGAGTATATATACTCTTTTACAGCAGGTATCGCATCCAGCTTTTTCCTGATCCTCTTTAATAGATCATATGTGCTGCGCATCTCTCTAAGTAGCAGCGCTATACTCATATCAGGGGGGGCTGCCTGGCTGTCTAGCATCCTTCCCCTAGTCTCCCTCGCCTTTACAGAGCTCCTAGCAATAATGATCTACGTATCACTTTACGAGATTGGGAGAGTATTTATATTTCAAGGAAGTAAGGCTTTTATATCGCCCTTGGGAGTTCTGCTTATATCCTTAATCTCCTTACTAGGATCTGTGATTCACATGCAGATAGTTAGATCTAGATTTGAGCCCGCCTCAACATACATAGAGAAGCTGATCCCTACAAAGAGCTATAGCTATTTCGTTGAGGGGTATTCACCAAGGGACTTGGCATCAGCGATCCTCAAATATCTCGAGAGAACCGAGTTTTTCGATATAGCTGAGAAGGAGATCCTTGAAAAGGGTGATCGCGTCAATGCCAGGCTAAGGCTTATATATAGATACTCAATAGGTGTGGGAGCCGATGTGAACATCTACATCTCAACCCACAACAATGGATCTTTCCTAGATGTGGATATAGAGCCCTGGAGCATAGATGCTGGGGAGGGAGGTGTTTTAGATAGCGTATCCAGGCTGATCCTGAGCAGGATCTCAGGGGGAATAGCTGTTGATAAGGTATCTAGAGATTCTAGGAATATCTAGCTCTATATTAATTAGGAGATCATCTATACTAATGCTAGCACTAACTATAACATTTAACACGATCTTGATCCTTGTCATATCTAAGATGCCGATCGCGGCTATATATACCCTCACATCGTCAATAGCCATTTCTCTTCTACTGGTAAGCGAGCTCAGATCTTCTATCCAGGATCTCTCAAGGGCTCTATATTATTACGGGGGCTCTAGAAGGGATAGGCTAGCAATTACGCTATATCTATCAATAATAGCCTCTACACCAAGCTATTGTTCTGTTCCTCTGCTTGGTAACCCATATATACCGCTTATAACATTCATCATAACTACTGTAGTAATATCTAGGATTATATCTTATCATATAGTGTGAGTCGAACCTATGGTATTTATAAAGTATTACAGCTGAAAACCTCATCTCTCTGAGGCGGGATGTTCTTGCTTTTAAACCCCTGTGCTATGTTTTGGTTGATGCCCGCCGTAGGGTTTAGGTATAGGGCATATACTGATAAGAGGACACTGGGGGCTTTAAAAGCCCGCTGATGCTAGCATGTGAGATCTATAACACCCTGCGGTGGGCGGACACATACTTCTACCAGAGGGATGGAAAGGGGCTGACACCGACAGGGTTGAGGCAACTGGCACTTGATCTAAGGAAGCGTGATAGGGATTATCAGCAGATCTATTCGCAGGTGGTGCAGCAGATTGGGGATCGCTTCTACGAGGCTGGGCAGAGGTTTCTCAATGGCTTAGCAGGGTTCTCCAGGGAGAAGAAGCCCCATAAATACCGCAGCCTGGTCTACCAGCAAAAGGGGAGATACTCAGGGTTAGAGAAATAAGGGTGAGGGGTAAGAAGAATAGGAAGAAGCTCGTGCTTCTGAGATTATCTAAGCTAGGGGTTTTCAAGGTTATCATTCACAGGGATTTTCCACTCAACAAGGTGAGGAGGCTGCATAAAGAGCTCTCAAGGAAGAGGTATCTCTCCAAAAACTGGTTCAAAGCAGGGATCAAGCTCGCAAGAGCCTATGAACATTTGAAGAACCTCAGAAGGGATATATACATGGAGCTCGGCAAATGGTTCGCCGAACACTATGATGTAGTTGTGATGGAGGATATCGAGGTTAGGCAATTAATAGGGAAATCAGAGAGGATTTTGAGGCGAGGGCTATATGATGTCGCCTTCCACGAGCTGAAGGAGATCCTGAGGCACCAGCTGGAGAATTATGGGAAAACCCTGAGGTTGCCAATCCAGCCATGACCTCGAAGACCTGTGCGAGGTGTGGGTTTGTGAAGGAAGACCTATCTTTAGCAGACCGCATACTCACATGCCCAAAGTGCGGCTTGACCATGGATAGAGATTACAACGCTTCCCTAGACATCCTTAGGAGTGCGGAGTTGGAGCTATCCTTAGTGCCTGTGGAGCTCCACTCACTACCTATAGCCAATGGCTACTGGCATGGCGGGGCAATGAAACAGGAAGCCCAGCCCTTAAGGGCGGGGTAAGCTCCATGATGCCTAGAACCCAATATGTTAATCATCTATACTTCTTCTCATACACAGAGATCTTTTTATACGCACTTTTTATAGTGCCAGTGATCTTTAGGGGAGAGATCAAGAACCTCTTTTCTCCACATCTCCTCAGCCTCGATACCAAAAATACTGTTGGATATATATCGCTTGAGACAATCTTAAAGATCCCCACGCCGCTCTCAACATTATATCTAATCAACTTTATGCTAGTCTCTGAATAGCCTAGAAGTCCCAATCCCTCTCTAACAGCCTCTTTTAAGCACCTCTCAAGCTCTTCAAAGCTCGGGTTCTCATCCAGCCTAATAATTCTGAAGACCACATATCTTTTCAGTCGCTTGCTACTCACACTAGTGCTACCTAACCGGGTTCTATTAACCCATCCCCTCCTAGACATTCTTTTTATAAGGATCACAATAGTGAGTATAGAGGCTATAGAGAGGGATAAGGAGATCGAGGCTATTATAAATGCAAGCCAGGTCTCCATCTCCTCAACACCTCTACCCAGTTATACGCTATCACTTTAACACCTACCATAGATCCAAGAGCTACTATAGATCCTGAGGACCATAGCTCCTCAAGGCTCCTAGCCCCAGAAGATATAACTATATCGACCCCCTCTCTATATGCTAGCTCTATACATCTCCTCATCCTAAATAAGTATCGAGGCAGGGTGCCGCTATCTAGCAAGGGACTTAGAAGGAGTTCAATAGCGGCAGATCCTCCTTTCATCACCTCTATTTGCTCCTCATCACATAGCTCTACGTTGCCGTTTTCAAATAATATCGTGGAGGCTTTTCTCACTTTGCCAGCTCTTCTAGCATGATCTTTATTAGAAGGTCTATATGCTACTAAATATCTCTCACTAGGCTTGAATATTCTTATATCATCCACAACCTTTCTAGGGATCATGACTATGTTGCCTACTGCCTCAACATTATCTATCCCTATGAGACCCAGAACCCTGTAACCCAGTAGCCTATATATCGAGATCAGCTTCTCCCTCTCAATATTTTCAACTAGTGATAAGAGGTCTGCGTATGGCAGTAGCTACTCACCTCTCAGAGATCTTAGAGCCTTCTCAACATCTTCTATCCTTCTAGCACCAGGTAGCGTTATAACTATTTTCAGCACATCATCCCCCTCGGCTATTCTGAGCTTACCTAGATATGCATCCTGCTTTGAAAGCCTTATGAAGACCCTCCCTTTCCCATCGAATCTTCTATCAAGAGTGAATACCAAGGTTTCAAAATCGCTTCGATCAATACTTAGGAGTATATGCTTTACAGCATTCTCGGCCTCCTTACCCTTTAAAACGGCAACAATCCTCGTAACTGGATTACCGTAATATCCCTCAAGAGACGAGATCCTCATACTTCTCTCAAGCTCGTTCCACAGATCCCTTGGTATGGCATTCTTTAATGCAGCTATAACCCTATCGAGGTCCTCTGTAGCATGGGCTATAGCAGAGATCTCTAACCTCTCAATCTTGTAGATCATCTTCCGACTCATATACAACCCTCAATTCTATTCTCTTTCAATCCTTTTCCCTTGACTCTATAGCTTTCAATCCTATAGAAGATAATCCCTAGTCTACAACAGATGATAAATATTAACCAGAATAGATCTGACCTCTTCCCCGCCCTGAAGGGCGAGGGTTCCCGCTAAGGCGGGAGGTTTGGGATTACATTCCCCTGTTTTCTGGGTTCAATCCTGGGCTGGGTCTCCAGCCCGTTACCCCTACCCCTCTCAGGGCTCGGGGTTATAAAAATGTTGTATGCTCTTACTAAGTCTGCGTTGAATACTTTGTTCAGCTTTATACATTTGAATAATCCACGTTTGACAACTGGACAAGCCTCGCTCTTTAGGGCGGGGTTTTAAGGCTTCTATGCTCTATAATGCATAGGGGTCAGGTCTCAGTGGGCAAATATGCTAGTAAAATGTCCGGCGGGGGGAATCCCCGAGGCGTGCCTACTGAAGACCCCCTGGAAGCATTCAGAAAAGAGATAGAGAAGAGGAGGAAGAGCTGTAAGAGAGCAGTTAGGCTGAGGCTATTCCCAAACAGATATGAGCAAGAAACGCTATTCGATATAGGATTGGCATGGCAAGGCTATGGAATGAGCTTAGCTATGAGAAGAGGCGGGCATTCTTCAATAGAGAGCTATCGCCTGGGAAGAGGGATGAGATTAATAGGTATAGGGAGATGCTTGGTGTTAATGCTGGTCAGGTTGTTAATAAGAATGATGAGGCTTGGAAGAGCTTCTTCGAGCTACTAGATCTAAGGAAACGGGGTAGGCTACCACCATTCATCACGAGAGTCAACCCGCCTGGGTACAGGAAGAAAAACAATAGGAGGATTCTGTGGACTGTTCTAAGGAAAGACCAGTATAGGATAGAGGGCGATAGAATAGTTCTCAAGGGTCTGGGAGCTATTGGAAGGATAGAGTTGAGGTACAAGGGCTTAATACACTTGAAAGGAGAGCAGGGTGGGCTGGAGATACACTACGACCAGGATAGGAGGAAGTGGTATGCGCACATAGCATTCGAGGTAAGCGAAAAAGCTGTTAGAGGAGTGTGGACTAATGTTCCGAAAAGACCGAGAGGAGATCTAGTGGCAGGTATTGATGTTGGCATTAATAATTTGATGGCTGTATATGTTGAGAATGGTTTAACAAAACTTGTTAATGGCAGACCATTAAAAGCTATATCTCACTATTGGAGAATGAGGATTGCAAAGTATCAATCCACGTTAAATAAATATGGTTTGAAGACTTCTAGAAGGCTTAGACTTATGTATAGATGGTGGAGAAGACAGGTGAAAAGCTATATTGATTCAAGAGTTAGACAGGCTATTGAGTGGTTTTATAATGTGGGAGTCTCTATTATAAAGATTGGTTATCCCAAATATATTGTTCAGGAAAATGGAGACTTCAACAATGTCCATGTTTGGACATATGGCTACTTGTTGAGAAGGATCTATGAGGTTGCGGAGGAGTATGGGATAACTGTAATATACGTAAAAGAGGCATATACATCCTCTAAATGCCCAATTCATAGCAAGAAATGTGGTAAAAGAATGACCCCTCCCCGCCCTCCAGGGCGGGGTTTCTATGCTGGGGTCTCGGGTGTTAGCCCCCTGGAGAGGGTTTAATGGTCTTACTCCATTATGTGTTACATGGTAGCCCTCTATCTTCTTAGATATCTCTATTCTATAGCCTAGCCTTCTCGCTATGTCTAGTGCTGCGTTTATATCTGCGTCTATCTTCTTCCCAGTCTTCCTACATATATACAGCCCTCTATATATCCTCCCGCTCTTGTGTTTCGCCCCACATATTGAGCACCTCTGGCTAGTATAGTCCTCAGGAACTATCTCAACATCGATACCATATTCCATGAATATATCCACGATCCAAAGAACTATCTTTCTAAACCACCATATGTTAGTGTTATACTCATTTCCATTGTTTTGTGAGAGCATTATTGGATATCCTATGTATAGCTTTCTAACTTCTCTTCTATATAGCTCATCAGCTAGGAATCTAATTGCTGATATGTATAGATGCCTAAGCCTCTCATCCCTCTTATAAATGGCATCTAGGTATTTCTCGTGGTAGTAGATCCATGTCGATATGCCAAGCCTCCTCAGCACATTCCTTACAGATTGATAAGTAGCTATCTCCCTCTTCCACCAGTAGTACTCGGATTTGATCGTTCCTCCTTTGATAAGCATCGCTGACCCATCCGAGATTACTACAGCGAATAGGTTGTAAGACCCATATCAATGAATGCCTCCCTATCCCCTATGGGATCTCCCTGCCTAATACTCCTAGGATTTATGATCCTCTGCTTCTTCTTTTTCTTTTCCTCTCCTCATCATCATATATGGACTTTACATAGCCCCTTGGATTCGATCTAGCAGGCTCAACACCAACCTCTATTGGTACTAGTGCAAACCACCTACCAGCCTCATATATTATTTCAAGCCTTCCCTGTTTTTTCCTTCCCATTCGATCCTGCCAGCATATCTTATCCTCAGATCGAAGTCTTCAAGGACTATATAGCCCTCGCCCTTGTTGATAGGCTCAACACGATATCTATCGTTTCTGATCAGTATGTGTATCCTCTTCTCACTAGTAAGCCTATCCTTCCAATAGCCTGGTGGAGAGACCTTCTTGATATGCGGAGGTAGCCTACCCCGTTTCCTTAGATCTAGTAGCTCGAAGAAGCTCTTCCAAGCCTCATCATTCTTATTAACAACCTGACCAGCATTAACACCAAGCATCTCCCTATACCTATTAATCTCATCCCTC
>Ga0209670_100147_pt1 | contig 45707 bp, 50 predicted proteins | sample PerSpoBPS_BMetaG_FD_184741 | JGI IMG/M metagenome (GOLD analysis project Ga0209670, IMG submission 184741) | Thermal spring microbial communities from Yellowstone National Park, Wyoming, USA - Perpetual Spouter B (PS_B) MetaG (SPAdes) (version 3) | ecosystem: Environmental > Aquatic > Thermal...
TAATCCCCGACAGTAGGATATAACACCTCCCGCCGGAGATAGACGGGAGGGCCTCCTGTCGGGGTTTGTGGTGGGAGGGTTTTTTGTGTTGTTGTTTTGATGTCGGATGTTGGGTCGTCTGCCCTGTGCGCCCGCCTTCCCGCCGTATGTCCGGGAGCTCCGCAGTGTTTAGGGTTCAATCCTGCCGCGAGCAGTGATTGAGCCCATTCCCCAGACCTGCCTCGAGCAGTGAATGGGGTGTTCTGCGGTTTTCTCCATCCCGAGCCGGCCGCGAGCCGTGAACGGGTGTCACCAAACCTGCCACGAGCAGTGAGTGGAAGGGACGGCTCAGACATACGGGAGACTAGGCGACGTAACCTGCCACGAGCAGTGATACGCGGACAGGCCTCTCGGCCAATCCGGCGCGGAGCCAAACCCACTCCCACGCCGTCCCATCAAATATTCTGTGGGACGGGAGCCTCTTAAGGCTCGTTAGAGGGGTGGGTGGCGAAGTCGTTGTCAACTTCGGGCATTTAGCCGTGTCTTCAGCCACCCTCTCCGCGTGAGGGATATATGGCTTGGGCGTACGGCCTCAGCCCGGCGGTGGAGCCCTTACACACAGGCGTAGAGGCTAACTGTAACCAACCGGGTTGCCAGGACTGGGAAACCCTATAAGGCTGCTTATAGCTAGCCCTATGGGGCCCCTGTCCGCGGTTAGGGAAGGTGTCCGTCCCACACAGCCTCCCTAGCTATCCCCGGCTGGGCGCCCCTACTCCTGCCGCGGAACCTATGCCTTGCCGGCTTCCCTGGGAGGCTGAATGTGACGGCTTTGCTGGGGAGCTTGCCGGCCGCCCCCCAGCCCAACCCACCACCTTGGGATAGCCGACCTCGGGCGTGGGCACGCCCTCATCGAAGCTCAGCCTCCCAGACAACCATCAACCCCAACACCTTATTCAGGGGCCAGGGTTAAGGGCTGTCTAATCATGCCTACGACATGGAGGTATATAAACTGGTGCAACGATGCGTTGTCGTCGTCGCAAATCGTATTACCAGGTGTTGCAACTTTCGAACACCATGAAAGACTCATATATTTCGTCGCAAACCTTTATATTCTCTGTATTACCTTTCGTCGCAAGAGTGTTGCAACAATCGAACACCGTCGCAGCGTAATACACTTTGTCGCAAGGAATCAGCCGTAGGAGTGTAAAAACTGGATTCTTCTGAATAACACCATCGCTCTTAATCCATTGTTTGTTGTGGTTTTTTAAGGTCTTCCTGCTTACAAGCTTTAGATCACAATATGGTGGGCTGGGGAGGCTACTTATCCAGCATAAGCAGCAACCGGTATTACTGTGAATCGACAGAATTAACCAATAGACACTAACACAAAATGGATTAAGAGCGAACGGATTTATATAGCTGAAGACCTACCTTGGTAGCCTCGCGAGTCGAAATGAACAATATATGCGTTTACATTGTTCACATGTTTTGAGAGAAACGCCGGAAACCCATTTAAATGATGGGTTTGCTTATTTTCTGTGTTGAAACTCGCACCTGGCCCGGCGTCTAAAAATTTGGCTGAAAGCGTGGCGCACTTTACGCAGAAACCTTTGCTCAGGTTGGAGCACAAACTCTTCCCGGATGGTGAGTCATACATCAGGTTTGAAGACTCTGTGAAGGGGGAAGATGTTGTTATCATCCAAGGCCTTCACCCGCCGCAGGACAAACACCTGACGGAGCTTCTGCTGATGGCCGACCTCCTCAAAGAACTGGGGGCCTCAAAGGTTAGAGCCGTCATCCCCTACATGGCGTACGCAAGACAGGACAGGAGGTTTAGGGATGGGGAGGCCGTCAGCATACTGACTGTACTGAAAATGCTGAAGGCCGCAGGTGTGGATGAAGCACTTACAGTCAACATCCACTCCCCATGGGTGCTGGAAAACGCCCCTCTCAAGGTTGTAAACCTAGATGCAACAGGCCTTCTCGCGGTCTCCTTAACACAGCTGGTGGGGGGAAGACCCCTCGTCCTATCCCCGGGGAAAAAAGGTCTGGAGATGGCTTCAGCCACTGCCTCCATCTTGGATGCTGAGTACGGGGTTATCGAGTCTAGGCGTGACACTGTCACGGGCGAGGTCGCGGTTGAAATAGGTCTAGACCCCTCCGGACGCGATGTTGTGCTGGTGGACGATGTGGTGAGCACCGGCGGGACCATGGCCAAGTGTGTTGAACTCGTTAGGAGGAGGGGTGCGGGGAAGGTCGTGGTGGCATGCATCCACGGGCTTTTCATAGGCGATGCCGCCGAGAAAATACAGAGAGCCGGCGCCAGCATGATAGTGGCGACAGACACCATTCCAAACCCCTACGTCTTCGCCTCAGTAGCGGGCCTTATTTCATCCCACCTCACCTAGCGATGGTCAAAACCCTCTTCCTCCTCTCAGGCGAGAACCCAGACCTGTCATTTGCCGAGCTACGCCACATACTTGAGTTCACAGGCGGCTTCAAAGAGCCGGCGTTGGTTGAGAAGCGCATCGCTGTTGCAGACCTACCCATTAACCTGCATGAATACGTTGTTTTAAGGGCCGCCTACACAAAGCTTTCAGCCACCCTCCTCGGCTTGGGAGAAGTCTCAGAATTATTGAGCGGCTCTGTTATGCTTTACCCGGGATGGGAGACCCTAGTTCCCGCAGTGAAGAGTTTCTGCGTCGAGGTCTATGGCATAGCGGGGATGCCTTTCAGCTCCACAGAGCTGGAGAAAAAAATTGCGGAAACAATCCTCAGCTTGGACATAGGTCTTAGAGTGGATTTAGAGAACCCGGATGTCAAAATTGTCTGCATCGCTTCACCGAAAACTTATGCGGTCGGCGTTCTCACTGCCCTTAAGCCAAAAAAATACTTTACGGTGAGACGTGCTGGGCTAAAGCCCTTCAAAACCCCCTCCGCCCTACAGCCGAAGGTTGCGAGGTGTCTGGTAAATCTCGCCGTACAAAGTCTCGATTCCAGGGTTTTGGACCCCTTCGCCGGCTCGGGGGCCGTTGTGGTGGAGGCGGGACTCATGGGACACGAAGCAGTCGGAGTTGAGCTGAAGACCTGGATATGCGAGGGGATGCGGCGGAACACCTCATACTACTGTCCGGGTACATACCACACGGTACAAGGGGACGCCCTCACCCCGCCCTTCACAAAGGCCTTCGACGCCGTTGCCACAGACCCGCCCTACGGAAGGTCAACAACCCTTTCCGGGCGCGGGTTTGAAAAGCTGCTACAGGATTTCTTCAAAAACATAACTGCAATCCTCAAACCCAGAGCCAGGATGGTCTTAACAATCCCGCGTGAAACCTTTGAAGCCCTTCAAACATGCCTTGAGAGCTTTAAGGTGCTCGAGTACTACGACCTCTACGTACATAAAAGCTTGACAAGACGGCTTGTGGTGTTGACATATGTCTGAGATGAGGATTACATTCCTTGGGACCGGTGGGGGTATGCCGTCGAAGAAACGGAACCTGCCCGCAATAGCTCTGCGGACCTCAAACGCGCTAACCATCCTCGACTGTGGTGAAGGGACGCAGCGCCAGATGATATATGCGGGCCTCGGTATGAAGCAGGAAATCCATATCTTTGTCACACACCTACACGGGGACCATGTGCTCGGCATACCCGGACTCCTCTTCACGCTCTCAATGAATATGCGTAAAAACGACGTCTTCGTCCACGGGCCGGAAGGGATTTCAGATTTTCTCAATGCCGTGTTGAGGCCGCAGCTTGGTGTCCTCGGCTTTCGAGTCGTAGTTGATGAGATTGGGCCCGGCGACAGGGTCCGCGTGGGCAACCTAACCGTGGAAGCGTTTAAAACAGACCACACACATAACAGCCAAGGATACGTGATTGAGGAAGACCCTAGGCCTGGAAGGATGCGTGAAGACTATCTAGAAAAACTGGGTGTGCCGCGCGGGCCGCTGTGGGGTATGCTCCAGCGGGGAAAGCCCATCGAGTTTGCTGGGAGAAAGATAACCCCCGAGGAGGCGGTGGGGCCGCCGAAACCAGGGAGGAAGGTTGTCTACACGGGTGACACGAGGCCTTCGGAGACAATTTTAGAGGCTGCTGAGGGGGCTGACGTCCTGATACACGACGCGACGTTTGACTCGAGGTTGGCGGACAAGGCCTTGGAGGAAAAGCATTCGACAGCACTTGAAGCGGCTAAGACCGCCGCAGCCGCCCAAGTCCGAAGGCTCTACCTATTCCACATAAGCCCAAGGTATGAAGACACATCAATCCTGCTGAACGAGGCACGGAAAGTCTTTCCAGAGTCCTACGTAGCCGAAGACCTCGAATCCTACGCAGTGCCCTTCCGTTAGTACTCCGTTAACCACTCAACAAACTTCTTCGGGTCGTCAGTTTTTACAACTACCTTTATCGGTCCGAGTGCAACCGTCTCACCTTCCTCAAAGAAGGAGACCTTACCGACGTATGCTGCCTGTTTGTTAAGGTAGAAGACGACCGTGTCGTCTTTGACGCCTTTCATCAACAACGCCCTTGCAGCGGCCCTTATCCTTCTGGACCTGATAAGCATCCTCAGCTTCTCAAACCCTTCCAGAGAGTTAACAAAGGCCCTTAAGCACCTATCTGCGTGCTCTATCTTTGCTTGCGGGAAAATGTTAAGGACAGCCCTCTCTACCCTGCCTGTATCCTCTGTAGGGTGGACATCCGACGATATCTCAGCCAATATATTCAAAGCATCGACTTCAACGACGACAGCGTCATCATCACGTTCAAGGTGTTTTCAAAAAGCTCTGTTTGGGTGACGCGCCCAATGATCTTCCCCTGCTCGACGACGAAAAGTCTCCTTATGTTCTTCTCAACCATCTTTGCCATGGCCTCGCCGAGTGATGCGTCAGGGCTTATGGTCTCAATCGGACTGGACATGATTTCGCCTACGGCCATGTTTAGAGAACCGCCCTTTGCAATACACCTCCTTATAATGTCTCTTTCTGTTACGACGCCGACGGGGAGGTTGTTGCGGGTTATGACGAGGGACCAGACCTCGTTGTCAAGCATCGCCTTGATTGCCTGCGCTATCGTCGCCTTTTCATCTAACTGAACGACCTTCTTATCCATAACATCACGAACCCTTAATGTTACAGGCATTTAGACCACAAATGTATGGTGCCTATTCTGTGATATAAGTATTCCATCTGGCTGTACACATTAATACCACATGTTCAGGTTTGTCTATGGTAATGTTTGACGGGGCATATGTTGCTGTTTGGGAGGGGGTGGACGGCTCCGGTAAGACTACTCTGATGGCTGAAACGGCTGGGAGGCTTCGGTCGATGGGCTACAGCGTCGAGTCCTACAAAACCCCCAGCAACACATCCACAGGGCTTTTCGCCAAGGATTACGGTAACAGAGAGGACACGGACCCCCTAACCCGGATGCTGGTCTTCCTCGCCAACACAGCCGACGACAGCAGAGTCATGAAAAAAATAATAAGAGAGAAAAAACCGCAGTTCATGTTCGTCGACAGATACTATGCCTGCTCAATTGTTTACGGCTTCGCCCTGCTGGCGAAACGTTTCTCAAAAAAATATGATAAGGAGAGCCTTCTCCAGTTTTTCAGACAGGTTGAAGACCTTGGCTCAGAGACATTTATCAAGCCAGACCTCACTGTAGTGGTTGACGTAGACCCGGAGACGAGGATGCAGCGGGCCTTGGGGAAGCAGGCTGGCTCCGACGCTGCCTTCGAAAGAGATGAGATGCTCCAAAACCTTGTCCGCCAATATTACGACTACTTGGTCAGTTATTTGGGTGACTATGCGTTAAAGGTCTTCAACGCCGACAATGCCCTTAAACAGCTCTCCAACAGCCTTGCGGAAGAACTGTTGAGGAGAAGGGGTAGAACACGTTGATTCAGAGGCTGTAAAACAGCTTGTTTAGAAATTAGCTTAAATGGAGGTTAAAATTGTAAATACATTTGAGGGCTATGGCTGTTATAGGGCTTTTTGAAGAGCTTACACATCTCAGCCGGTTCGAGCTCGGCGGCAAAGGTTATGGTCTTGTCCAGATGACCGCCGCAGGCCTCCCGGTACCGCCTGGAATAATAATACTCACCACCGCATGTAAGGAATACTATAGGTTAAACGGGAAGATACCTGACGGACTTTTTGAGGAGCTGGAAAAAAAGATCACGCAGCTTGAGAAAAAGACTGGTAAACGTTTCGGAGACCCTGCCAGACCTCTGCTCGTCGCGGTGAGGTCCGGGGCACCCTACTCCATGCCGGGGATGATGGACACAATCTTAAACCTTGGAATGAACGACGAAGTGGCCCGCGGGCTCGCAAAGCTCACAGGCGATGAGCGTTTCGCCTATGACGCCTACCGCCGCTTCATCCAGATGTTTGGAAGGATAGCTATGGGTGTTAAAGGGGACAGGTTTGAGAAGCTGCTTGAAGAGACAAAGGAGCGTCTGGGTGTGAAACATGATATCGAGATCCCAGCCTCTGAACTTAAAAAGCTGGTGGAGGAGTTTAAACAAGTGGTAAAAAAGGAGACAGGTAGAGAGCTGCCTCAAGACCCCTTCGAACAGCTCAAGATGGCCGTCGAGGCCGTGTTTAAGTCTTGGAATAACCCCAGAGCAAGGGAATATAGACGTTATTACAAAATACCCGACGATTTGGGCACCGCTGTCAACATACAGGTGATGGTTTTCGGCAACCTCGGGGAAAACTCAGGCTCAGGTGTAGGCTTCACGCGTAACCCCTCCACGGGGGAGAAGAAGCTGTACGGTGAATATCTCCCACGTTCACAGGGTGAGGACGTTGTTGCGGGCATTAGAACACCTTTACCGCTTGAGAAAATCGATCCAAAGATCTACAGACAGCTTGAAGAGATTGCGGCGAAGCTTGAACAACACTTTAAAGACATGCAGGACTTCGAATTCACCGTCGAAGAAGGCAAGCTCTACATGCTTCAGACACGCAACGGTAAAAGGACGGCTCAGGCAGCGGTTAAGATAGCTGTCGACATGGTTGAGGAGGGATTGATAACTGAGGCAGAGGCTCTGGCCAGAATAGACCCGCTTGAGCTCAACCAGCTACTGCACCGACGCCTCCACCCAGACTTTAAAGGGAAGCCGATAGCAAAAGGACTTAATGCCTCCCCAGGGGCTGCGTCTGGAATAGTGGTTTTCGACACCGAGGAGGCTGCTTTACGAGGGAGCAAGGGGGAAAAAGTTATCCTGGTTAGGCCTGAGACAACACCCGACGACATAAAAGGCATGATAGCCGCCCAGGGGGTTCTAACTTCGCGTGGTGGTATGACATCCCACGCCGCTGTCGTGGCCCGTGGAATGGGGAAACCCGCGGTTGTAGGATGTGAAAGCATAAGAATCTTCATGGATGAGGATTACTTTAGAACCGCTGACGGGCTCATAGTAAGACACGGAGACGTTATCACAATCGACGGAGGCACGGGCCAAGTCTTCCTAGGGGAAGTTCCAACTGTTGAGCCGGAGATGACGGAGGAGCTCCGAAAGCTCCTTAAGCTTGCGGACAAATATAGGAGGTTGGGCGTCAGGGCCAACGCAGACACACCTGAGGCGGCCGCAAAGGCTAGGGAGTTCGGTGCGGAGGGCATAGGTTTGTGCAGGACCGAAAGGATGTTCAACGCCCCGAACCGTTTACCCATAGTCAGGGAAATGATCATGGCGGCGGATGAGGAGGGCCGGCGCCGAGCTCTTGAAAAACTCCTCCCCTTCCAGGTCGAGGACTTCAAAGAGATATTCCGGGTTATGGCGGGTCTTCCCGTAACCGTCAGGCTTCTCGACTTACCGCTCCACGAGTTCCTTCCCCCGGCTGAGAAGATATTGACGGAGATGCTTGAGTTACGTAACAAGCCCGGCGCCGAAAAAGAGATGGCCGAGAAACAAACACTTCTGAGAAAGGTTCAGCAGCTACAGGAGCACAACCCGATGCTGGGACACAGGGGCTGCAGGCTAGCCATACGCTACCCAGAAATATACGAGATGCAGGTCAGAGCCATCCTGACGGCAGCCATAAACGTTAAGAGAATGTATGGAGAGACGGCGAAGATACAGATAATGCTTCCTCTGGTCAGCGATGTAAATGAGCTTGTTTATTTGAGGAAAGTGATTGATGATGCTGCTGAGAAGGTGTTCGAGGAGCTCGGTGAGAGGATTGAGTACAAGGTTGGTACGATGGTTGAGACCCCTAGGGCTGCTTTGACGGCCGCCAAGATAGCTGAAGTTGCTGAGTTCTTCTCGTTTGGGACAAACGACCTAACCCAGACCACTTTCGGCTTCAGCAGGGACGACGCCGAGGCCAAGTTCATGGCCGACTACCTTGAGAAGAAGATACTGCCCAAAAACCCGTTTGAGACCTTGGACACGGAGGGTGTGGGAAGGCTTGTAAAGATGGCAACGGCGGAAGGGAAGCAGGCCAACAGACATCTAGAGGTAGGTATTTGCGGGGAGCATGGAGGCGACCCGGAGAGCGTCAAGTTCTTCCACAAAGCCGGACTTGACTATGTGAGTGCATCACCCTACAGGGTTCCGTTGGCAAGGCTTGCGGCGGCCCAGGCAGCTCTAGAGGTGCTTGAGAAGATACCTGTAACGGCTTAGGGTTCCTGCATCTTTTCCAATCCGGACTCTAGCTGAGCTATCCGGTAGCGGGCCATATTGCCAAGCCCTGAACGGATGAGGTACCCCCGCTCAGCCAGCCTTGCGAGATACGTCGAAACAGTGCTCAACGGTATGTGCTCCCTATATTCGTGGCGGTATGCTTCAGAGACCTCGCGGGAGGAGAAGTAGGTGAAGGGGAAATGTCTCTCGATCAGGTCCATCAGCCTTGTGAGCTTGCTGCCTCTACCCTCTGCAGAGGACTCCGACGGGCCTCCAATAAGCTCGACAAAGTCCGCCAGCTGGTAGAGCTTCTCCCTGTTAAGACTGCCCTCAAACACAAGGGATATCTTATCCCCCTCCGCCGTCTCCACCTCAAACCTAACCCTCTTCCTCCTAGGTGTCAAGCCCGCGGCCAACGGGCCTGCTTGGGATGTTTTTATGCTTGTATGCAATATCCAATCAGGTCAAATACCTCTGGAATTTTAGGGTATTATCTGTAGAGGGCCTAAGCCTCTGAACCGGGGAGAATTGTTAAGAGTTATAGCAACGCGTAAACATGTGTTGACGGCATGGCTGAGACATCACCCGTGTTCAGGCTTAAGCTCCCATCAGCCGAGTATTTCTCCGCACTGGTTAAGGCGATTTCATCCGTGGTAGATGAGGGCTCGTTCACAGCAGACTCCGAGGGCTTAAAGCTAACAGGGATGGACCCCGCTCACGTAAGCTTGGTGAATTTTGTGTTAAACAAGGAAGCAGCCGAGGAATACGTCTGCGAAAAAACGGTGGAAATAAGGGTCAACATATCGGATCTGCTGAAGTTTCTGAAGAGGGCTGGCGACGAATCTCTCATGCTTGAATACGATGAGCAGAGCAGAAGGCTTAAGCTCGTCTTCACCAACCCCACCGCTAGGAAGGAGAGGGTTTTCACCCTCCCGACCCTTGAGTCATCCGCGGGGCCGACACCGGTTCCGAAGCTGACTTTTGAGGCCGGGTGCAGGGTCGCGACGCAGGCTTTCTATGAGGCCATCGAAGACGCTGCACTTGTCAGTGACTATACAAGGCTGACCATCTCACCGCAGGCAGTTATCCTGACAAGCAAGAGCGACGTCGGAACCCACCAAACTAAGCTGGAGAAGGACGGGAGCCTCGTCTACGAGATATCGGCAGACAAGGAGGTATCGGCGAGCTTCAGCCTCACATATCTTGACAAAATTGTCTCAGCAAGCAAGTCCATAAGCGACGAGACACGGCTCGACCTCTCCACAAATAAACCGGTCAAAATAACGATGCCAATAACGGCAGGTAAGCTCGAGTTCCTTATAGCCCCTAGGCTTGAATAGCTCGCATCAATAAATAGAGGCTGCGGGGGTGTTAAATTTAGGGGCCGTGGTCCAGCATGGTCTAAGATGCGCGGCTCGGGCCCGCGAGGTCCCCGGTTCAAATCCGGGCGGCCCCAATTTTGTGAAGCGTTAAAAACTTCTTTTGACGCCTGTTATATGTGCAGCTGCCGCGGCTTCCAAGGGATTTGAGGAGGGCGTTCAGGGACTTGTTTTTCGGCATGTTTTATTACGGCCTATACCAGCAGGTTCTACACACAAAGGTGAAGTATGAAAACATGTTCTACGCACTCCTGATAACAGAGTTTCTGGGTTTCCCGATGACGGGCAACTACTACACGCTCAGGCTACTACCATATGTCGCGATGGAGCTTGACAAATATAGGAAGCGGCTTTTACGTGAAACTGACCTTTTCGAGCTGCTACATGAGGGGCCTGGTGTCCATTAAGCTTTGAGTATGCGTCTCACGGCCTCGGCTAGGCTGGCTTCAGCCTTTTCAATATCTGGCTCTCCTTCGTATATTTTTCTACCGTTCAGAAGTATGGCATAGTTATGTTTTATCCCATGCCGGAGGGATTTGAGGAAGCCTTTAGGTGACAGTAGGTCAACCATCACGACCTCTGCGTTGACAGCCCTCCCCGCAACAACCCGCTTGACACAGTCTAGCAGCATAGCCGCCCGCAGATGGCTTTTAACCACGCTGTCTGGGTATTCAAGCGTCTGCGAAGATATTTCGCAGAACTCTGAGCCGGCGGTCATCATCTGGGACGAGATAAGGTTGAAGTGTGGGCAGTGACCCAGCTGGGTTGGGTAAAGATCTAAAACCTCAATCTTTAACGTGGTGATTTTATTATCACGCATTACCATATGCTTATGCTGGTCACCTATAAACTTTTTAAAAACGATTGGCATATTTTCCGAACCTAAGCCCCTGTGTAGGGTAACCGGGGGGTTGTGTTAGGCTTGCGTATTTGCCTAGTTTTGATTGCTAGGAGGCTAAAGCCTCAACCGCCTGTATGACTGCTTTTGTCGCCCGTGTAAGATTTCCACCCAGCTCGATGTATGCGTAGACATGAGGTAGCTCCGTTCTAACCGCGACCAGCTGTACCCCGGCGGACATCAACTCATCAATCAACTCTTTGTTTAGGGAAGGTGGCGGCCCGTCGCCGCATGCTAGGAAGCCGTGTATTTCACCCACCACAGCACCCCACCTGCTTGCATACCTTGAAGCATGTGAGCCGGCCCTGATTAACGCCATGTTTCTCATGGGCTTCTTATTCAAGGCACCTCTTAACATTATTAGGTCTTTTCTACCGGCCGCCCTTGAGGCCAGGTAGGTTAGCGGGTTGACCCTTGGAACAACCCCGGCCATCACGGAAAAGTTCTCGACGCTGCCTAGGTTTCTGCCTTTAAGAAGCGCCGCGGAGGATGTTTTTCTAACCGATATGAGCTGTCCGCCGTTTTTTTCGACAGCCTGCCTGACCTGCATAGCGGCCGCCTCAACCCTCCTCCTTCCCTCGATGTTACCAACGATGATGAAGGCCGTGAAAAGTATGACTAGGGCGAGAAAGAGCTGCGACTGCTCCATCAATGGCAGCTCGACTCACGCATCTTTTCCAGCACTTCCTCGGGGAGGTCGTGGGGTGAGGTTATGTTTATGTATATTCTCCTCCCCGTTATGTCGCACTCGGTTCTGAGTACAAGTTCCTTTACCTTTGTCTTCTTGAAGATGCCTCTGAGGTAGTTTCTCTGCGAGATATAGGCTGTGTGTCCTGCAAAGCTTGTAACCCTTTCCCCAGCCTCAACTGGCCTGTTGCGGGAGGCTTTCTTAACCTCTACTGTAAGCTCGTAGGTGTCACCAGTCACCACGTTCACCATAAAATATGCAGCAAACCCCTCTAAAATCCAGCGCTTTCCGTTGACGATGCCCATGTAGTATATGTCAGGAGGTATTCTTGTCCTCTGAATAGCCCAGCCCTCGGGGAGCGTTAGTGTAAGGAAGTTGTATGTGCCGCTCAGAAGGCTTCCCGTGAAGAGCTCAAACTGCATGGCTGCGGCGGACCAGCCTAAGCTATTTTCGGCGTGTGTATGGTGGGCGGGGTGTATCCCCTGAGTTCTCCGACGACCGTTTTCACGCCGTCGAGGCCCCTAATCTCCGTCGGGAATGATCTGACGTAGCCCATGACCTTGTCGCCCATCTTTTCCATTATTATGTTTAGGTAGTGTTGCTGCTCCTCCATCTTGGACCTGAGGTATCCGGATGGGTCTGTTTCCACGTCCTTTGGGTCTATGATGTTGTTGACGAAGACTCCGCCGACAGGTATGTTGAACGACTCAACCATCTTGATGAACCTCAGCACCACCGATATTGGGAGTGATTCAGGCGTGGTTACGAAGTAGAAGCCGGTCTTGCCTGGGTTTGTTATCACATCCCTTGTCTTTGTGAACTTCTCATGGAGCGAGAGAAGGTCGGCTATCACGGGGTCTTTCTTAATCTCCTCCATGACCTTATCCTTCCTAAATGATAGGCTGAGCCTGTACTGCTGGGCCTCACGCCTGGACTGTATCATTCTGGCAAGCCATAGACCGTAGAGCTTGCTGAGACCTATTAGGCGTACCGCGTTGGCCACTGCCGCGGTGTCAAATACTATGAGGTCGTATTTGTCGCCCACCTCAAGTATCAGGTCCATAACCCTGTCGAACATGGAGGATTCGTGAAACGCTGGGTTCATCGTCGCAACCTCTATGAAGGGCTCGGGGTTTATCGGGACCTCAGCCCACTTGAAGAACTCCCTAAGCCGTGCAGACATCTTTGACTTATAATCCTTGACCAAGTCCTCTATCTCTACCTCTACCGCATCCAGGCCCGCTACACCTGTTACGGGCTTAATAACGCCCCCAGACATATCTTGGCCGAAGAGGCTTGTCAGCGAATGTACCGGATTAAGACTGGCCAGCAAAACCTTCCTACCCATAGAGGCCGCGTCATATGCCAATGCTGCCGCAACAACCGTCTTACCTACACCACCCTTTCCGCCGACGAAGACAAACCTGCGGTCTCCTACTAATGGCTTGTGCGTATCTACCACGCCGTTGTCACCCCATCAACCAAGTGTTTCGCAACCTCCTTTATCCCGTCGAGTCCTTTTGGCTCTTTCGGAAACATGGGTATTGCTGCGACGACTAGGTCGCCGAACTTTTCCCTGATAACTTTGAGAACCGACTGCTGTTGCCTGTACTTGTTGGCTATGTAGGGTGATGGGTTGTCAGCCATCTCGGCGGGGTATATCTTGTTGAGTATTATGCCGGCGGGTGTGACGCCTATAGCCTTGAATGCTTCTAGGGCTCTCTCCGTATCGTAGACGGACATCATCTCGGGGGTCATGACCATGAAGAAAGCCGACTTTCTGCTGTCCCTCATTATGTTTGTGAAAGTTGTTAGCTTGTCCCTTATATCCGAAAGCTCTCTTAAAATTTCATCCTCCTTACCCAGCTTCTCGCCCCTGAGCTTCCTCGCCACCTCATCGTATTCCTGAGCCATCTTACGTACCTCTGTGAGTTTTTCCACCCAGCTAGTTAAAACCTCAGCCATTGTCAACATCCTGACGCCGTGTCCGAAGGGCGGCATGTCAAAGACATAGAGGCTGTAGCCTCCTCCCGAGACGTAGTCAGCCATGGCGTCATAGGTGGCTGACTCATACATTGCAGGCTCTGCGACCGAGCTATCGATGTAAGCCTCGATTTCGGCCGGTATTTCATCCATTTTATACATCTCCTTAATCCTTGCTTTAACGTCCTTTATGTATGCGTTAATTTTTGCGTCGGCATCAATCTCGACGACGTGGAGGTTTTCCACAACCTCAACCTCACCCTTCCCGAAAATATCCCTCTCAAATATGTCGCTGAGGCTTGCCTGGGGGTCTGTGCTGAAGCAGAGGACCCTCCTCCCATTCTGGGCTGCGGCGTATGCGAGGGCTGCGCTGCACGTTGTCTTCCCCAGACCGCCCTTCCCGGCGAAGATAGCCATGGTTGGGCCTCCCTCCTTGAGAACTATGTCCCTCAAACCCCACGGCAAACCTCCTCACCCGTATACCACGTCGGTGAAGTCACGCTCCCTGTAGAACCTGTGCTTCCACGCCTTCACGTTTGGGACGGCGTATGGGAGGAGGCGGAGGGAGTAGTAGGGGGGTAGGATGGGGAAGCCCAGCATGTCACCCAGTATCATGAGGATGAACATGTGTTCGATGTACATCCTGGTTTTGAGGACTGCGGAAACCTGTCCATGGAGTGCGGCACCATAGGTTACCTCGGAGACCGCCCGCCTAAACGTTGAGAATAAGCCCTTCTTCACCATGCTTTACCCTTTATAGGGATTAGCTGTATAATAAATATATGGGGTTGCAGGCCGTTTCTAGGCCTGCGTCTGCTGTATTTGGGCCGGCTGCCTCAGCTGGCGTGTGAAGGCTCTGAGGAAGTATATTGCCATCAGGAGGCCTATGATGAACATTATTGCGCCCATGACTGTTGAGAAGGCGTTCACCCCCGCGACTGCCGCCGGACCTCCGAGATTAAGCAGCGGCCCCTGCTGGGCGAAGAATGGAACGAGCCGGCCCTCAACTGTCCTAACGGGTGTTAGAGTAGCTGTTGCAAAGACGTTTGTCTGCCATGCTATTGCGGCTAGCGTTGTAACCATCATGAAGACACCGGGGATGGTTGTGTACCAGTGGAATTTCCTCTGGGTGGCCAGGAATAGGCCGACTATCAATAGGGCGAACCCTGCCAGCAGCTGGTTTGTCCCGCCGAAGTAGAGCCATATGTTTATCCACGAGCCGGTCAGGACGAAGGCGATTGGTAGTAGGAAGCCGAGCACTGTTGCCACGTATCTGTTTCCAAGTATTGCGAGGGATGTTCCTGAGAATATTTCAGCCATTGTAACCCTCCAGAACCTTCCGAGTATCGTGAGTATTGTCACGGCCATGCCCACCATGTAGCTGGCGAAAAATATGCTCAACACAGGTGCGGTGGCTGGCCCGCCGAAGACAGGCCCGGTTAGAGTTACGGCTCCTTTAACGAAGTTCGGTGGAGAGGTCGCGGTTCCGGGGGCGAGCATTATCCATGCAGCTAGGGCCGTCAACCCGACGAGGTTCTCGCTCAGCATTGCGCCTGCACCTACAGGTCTCACATCAGTCTCGACGTCGATCTGCTTGCTTGTTAGACCCGTACTGACGAGGCTGTGCCATCCCGATATGGCTCCACAGGCTATGCTGACAAACAGGGCTGGCCAGAGCGGGCCGGTGGCGAAGGGACCAAAGAACGATGTGAAGGCAGGGACCTGTATTTTGACACCTGTCCCTACTGATGCCAGCGCACCCACCGCCAGCATAATGACGGCTGGAAACAGAGTGAAGTAGGCTATGTAGTTCATTGGGGTTATCAGACGTGGCATCGGCAGCAATGCGCCGGCTATCAGCAATATAATAAGCGGTAAGAACCACCATGTGTACGGGGCTGGACCTAGGGCGCCGGGTGGGGGCCAGTTGAAAACCGCTCCAACGGCTACGCCTATTGCGAGTAGGACTACTGCTATCAACGTCACTTGGCCTACCGGCATCTTGCGTGTGAAGAGCAGGTGGCCTGTGAGGAGGGCGGCGAGTACAAGCACGAGCAATGACCAGAATGAGCCTGCGAATGCGTCGAAGACTGTTGCGACGACGAAGAGGAAGGCGGCGTTTATCAGCAGAAGATAGAAGACCAGGAACCCGAGCAAAAGCCTTCGGGGCGTCGGTCCGAGTAGCTCGTAGGCCATTGGCCCAAAGGACCTACCCTCCTTTCTGACGGAAAGGAAGATGGCGCTGTAGTCCTGTACCCAGCCGATGAATATTGAGGCGAATACAATCCAGAGGAAGGCTGGGAGCCAGCCGAATGTCAGGGCTATTCCCGGCCCAAGTATGGGCCCTAGCGCTGCTATGCTGTTCCACTGGAAACCGTAGAGGACGAACCTGCTGACGGGGAAGAACTCGACGCCGTCCATGTACATGTGGGCGGGGGTGGGCTTTTTGGGGTCGGGGCTCCAGACACGCCTGTCGACAGCACGTGTGTAGAGGAAGTATGTCGCCAAGAATACCAGAATACCTATGGCGGTAATTTCGAAAGGTGTTTCAAACGCCATGCTCGATTTAATTCGAACTTAGAATATATATAAACTTTTTTAGAATAAAACGTAACGCTTAAATCAGGTAGGTGTCACCCCGTTCCACTACCCTTTCCAGCCCCGTGCTTTTAACAACTTCATGGATGTCCACGGGGTTCTTGTTCTTCGAAGATTCAAGTATGCATTCCGCGAGCAGCGTAGCCCTCAGCCCGTCGTATGCGTCTACAATAGGTTTGATGCCCTTCTCAACACATTGCGTGAAATGCTCCAGCTCAAGCCTTAGCGGTTCGGCGTACTTTATGTTTGGGACTATGGTCTGCTCGGCTTTCTCCACCACGACCTCCTGCTCAATGAATTTTACCGTGATGACGCCCTTCTCACCGGTAACATGCATCTCCCTCTTCTTCCGGGGGGTGAGCCAGTTGGCTTCTATGAGCGCGCTCCTGCCGTCCCCGAATGAGAAGAAAATCTGCGCATGGTCTTCCTGGCTGTGGCGTAGCCTCCCACACATGGCGTAAACCTTTGCTGGAAGCTGTCCGAATATCCAGTTAGCGAGGTCGATGTCATGTATCGCGGTATCCTTCACAACACCCGTGTCCCCAATCCTCTCCGGCCACCAGCCGATTCTCCTGCTGTAGAAGAGCAGAACCTCACCTATGTCCCCTGTCTCGATGGTTTTGACCGCGTGCTGGACGGCTGGGTTGAACCTCTCTATGAACCCCACCATCACCTGTGCTTCAGCCCTATGCATCCGGTCTATGATGGCAACAGCCTCGCTGACTGTTGAGGCCATGGGCTTCTCTATCAGGAGGTCGCAGCCGTGGTCTAGGCAGGCCATCGCTATGGCTGCATGGGTCGTGGAGGGGGTGCAGACAGTAACCGCGTCAGGCTTTGTTCTGTCCAGCATCTCCTTAAAGTCTTTGAAGTAGTGTTGGAGGCCGTATTTTTTCGCAGCTTTCTCTGCACGGCTTACGTCTATATCGCAGACCCCTACAAGCTCAACTGACCCTATATCCCTCAAAACCCTTAGGTGGTTGGAGCCCCAGAAACCCGCGCCCACAACGGCGACCTTTATCAAAATACCTCACCTATACAGTGGGATATACCATATCTTTTCGCATGCTCTCTCCAAGTCAGCCATCAGATAAATTTCGTTTGAAGCCAGTACGGCGGCCTTAACCGTTTCCAGCCCTTTTGCCTTGAGACGGGCCACATCAACATATGTGGTTTTAATCCTCGCCCTGCTGAGTGAGGCTGCTATCTTCCTTGCGTATGACTCGTCGGCTGAAACAATCGCCACCTTCACCTGCCTGCGGCTCAAACGCGCCATCTCCTTTATCTCCTTCAAAACCCCTTGCTCAATCCTTTCAACCGATTTCTGTAAAGAAGACAGTACATAGGCGTACAGTTTGGGCAAGCCTTCGTCAACGCGCTCAAGCCTGGAGAGGTATTTCAACACATCCAAGCACTCCCCACGGATAAAGAGGCCGTCAAACACAAGCTCATTAGTGAGATTTGTCTTGAACAACTTGTTATTGTGGGCTGCTGCGGCCCTGTGGAATGCCTCCGACACAGTAAGTAGGATAGATGCTTGCTCCGCCTGCTCCAAGTCCTTGAAGGGATGTGGCGGAAGCTTCGAGAAGGTTTTTGGAGCTGCATCGCCACTTGTCCACGAAGGAGGCCTCCCTAGGGTTACATTGGGTGCCCCCAGAAAGCTTTTAGCAAATCCGGGGGCTCGATATCTCCCGGTGAAAAGCTCCATCAGCTTCAAAGCCTCGCCCGGCTTGGTTATTCCCGCTATGACTAGGTGTGAAATTTTTCCGGTTTTGTCCGCCAGCTCTCTGATAAGGTTTTCAGCGTCCACAAATCGGTTGTCCCCCTCCTTCATAGTGTTGACGTAGACCCATAACTCGTCAACATCCATCGCGGGTGTGTCAAGTTTTTGCAGATGTCCTGAGGCGAGAAGCCTGATATGCTCGCTCCTTGTCACAGGATAGTGTGTTTTCCCTTCGTGCTTTTCTATGAGGTTTGATATGTGGGGGTTGGGTGAGTAGAAGCCGACCCTGAAGCCTGCGGCCGAAAGCCTTAGTGCTATAGGTATAGCGGCCTCGTCTGCTCCAGCGACCACGACCTCCAACCCTACCGCCTCCGAGCCAAAACCCTGTACAGCCAGAGCTCTGCAATCATGTGCCAGACATAAACCCACACACCAAAGACAGCCAATCCAAGAACGACCCGGGCTGTGGAGGCTGCGGCAGATGGTACCTCATTGTTTATGACTGGCAGCACAAGGAAGCTTATTGCGGCTGAGGCTGTAAGGAAAAGCGCCCAGACTATCGTAACAAGAACCATGAGGTGGAATGTTGTCCTCCTCATAACGTGATCCCCCTGATGAAGAGGAAATAGGTCACGAGAGAAAGTATTGATGAGTAGGTGCTGAGCACAAGCATACCGTTCACTGCCGCTCTCTCTGAAACACCTTCAACTGAGAACATGCGGAGAAGGGTTAGCGGTGCTTCTTTTTCAAGATTTGCCCTAAGTACCCCGCCCTCCACTATGACGGGCCTTACTGAAGCCGTCTTGGCGCTCTTGAGGCCGCGCAATGAGTAGATTATGTGGAACTCATTCATTATCTGGGGCATCATGGCCACTATTGCGACTACCTCCATTCTACCCACTATGGCGACGTATGTTATGGCGGCTCCGACAAATAGGCTGCCCACATTGCCTGCAAAAACTTTCGCCGGATATTTGTTCTGTGTAAGGAAGACGGCTAGCGAGGCGGCCAGCACAAGAGCAACGCCTAACACCTGGAGCCTGCCCTCAATGTATGCTACTGTGGCCAGTGCAAGGAGTGGTGGGATGCTGCTGTAGGCCATCGAGCCGTTGAGCACGTCTATGCTGTTCACCGCGTTGCATAAAACCGCAAACCCCGCCAGCACAAGCAGGGGGTAAACTATTGTAAGCCTTGCGGGCCCTACGAAGGGTATATGCGGGTTTGGTGTGTATATGCCTGCGGCGACGATGGGTATTCCGGCTAGGGCTAGAAGGCCGGGTTTTAGTACTGGGTTAAGCTCCCTGAAGTCCTCCAGCAGCCCTATGGCGGCTGCCGTTAAAACACACCCGAGCAACGCAGCTGCAATCCTCATGTCCTGTGGCCACTGCATGACGGCCACAAACCCAGCAGCTGACCCAGCCACCACAGCCAAACCCCCGAGCTTAGGGACTGGATATGGTACAGCTTTGTGAACATCCAAACCAACACATCCCAGACGCATGGATATCAGCTTGCTGACGGGGAGCAGGGCCGCCGTCAAGGCAGCCCCTGTCGCGATGCCTACAGCCACAGCCGGTAAGCTGGTCATCAGCACACACTTAACCAGCGCTGTTTTAGGTTTTCCGCCGCTCTAGAAAATTAAATACCACTCTAAGGATTGGAAGCCAGCCTCATGAAGCGGGTCTGGCTGGACATCCTTACTCCCAAACAGTTTTGGTACTTCCGCTCCGTGGCTGGGTTCTTACGCGATAGAGGTGTCGAACTATTCGTTACTTCGAGGAGCTATGAGCAGGTTCTTCCTCTTCTCGATAACTTTGGATACTGTAAGGTTGTAGTGGTAGGTGAGTTCGGCGGGGCGGGGCTTCGTGGGAAGCTGTTAAAGAGCGTCGAGAGAACGGCTGAGCTGCTGAAGGTTGTCGGGGACTTTGACTGCGCGGTGTCAAGCGGCTCACCTGAAGCGGCACGAATAGCCTATGGAGTTGGTGTCCCCCATATACTGGCATCCGACACACCTCACTCACCGGTAAACAAGCTCACAGCACCTCTTTCCTCCAGCGTCTTAACACCATGGGTAATAAATAAGAGAGAGTGGACAGTCCACGGAGTTCCTCCGTCAAAAATCACTCACTACAGAGGACTTGACCCCGCGGCCTGGCTTAAAAACTTCACCCCAGAAATCAGCGTGCCTAGAGGTATGGGGCTTGAACCCGGCGGCTACGTCCTTGTCCGCTCCCCCGAGTACAAGGCCTCATACCTACGTGGTTCTGGATGGGGTTTGGACGATTTTTACAGGTTTGTTGTAAAGCTGTCGGAGAAGATGGGTAGGTACAGGGTTGTTCTTTTGGCAAGGTATGGTGATGAGGCCATGGTTTTTGAGGACGTGAAAAGAGAAAACCTAACCGTGGTTGAAAGGCCTGTAACGGGCCTGAGCTTACTATATTATTCCGCTATGTTTGTGGGGGGTGGGGGGACGATGACTCAGGAGGCGGCTCTGATGGGTGTTCCAACTGTTTCGATTTACCCTGGAAGACTCCCGACGGTCCTACGGTATCTGGCGGAGAAAAAACTTGTCAAGCACCTGAAATCACGTGAAAACCTAGTAGACAGGGTTATGGGCATCGCCGACAGGTTGGATAGAATTAGAGATTTCACTGTCTCAAGAGCTAGGAGGCTGCTGGACAGAATGGAGAACCCAGCCCAGCGTGTGGCCGAAGCAGTCTTGAAAACTATCGCGTAAGCTCGTCGAGCACCTCATAGGCTTGGTCTGCAAGCTTCAGGCATTCACGCCGGTATTCCCCGTAAAGCTTTCTGTAAACCGATTTAGGTAGACGTCCTGCTTTAAAGTCCTCTGCCGAGCGTGCAAGGGCTTGGGCTGTCGCGTTAAGCTCTGTCAGAACCCTCTCAAGGTTGTTTAGACGGCCTACTTGCTCAGGCAGTCTGTAAAGACGTTTTGCCTCAGCCAAAGCATCTCTCGCATCTTTCAACTGCTCATCCACAGGCTTAACCGGCCTCCCAGGCTTATCAACAGACGCATACGCGTCAATGTTTCCGACAACGTCTGTGAGGAGCTTTTCAACCGCCTGCCTCAGCCTCTGCATCTGCTGCTTGTCAGCCTCAGGTCGTCCAATCTTTCGAGGCCTAACCACAACCGCGTTGACCGCCGCCACAGCCACTATTGCGGCCAAAAGTATTAGAGGTATGGGCGCAGTTGCTGCAGCCGTGAAACCAACCCAGACCGCTTCACGTCCCGTGGGGTATATGTTTGTGTACCGGAAAGTAACCTGTCTTCTGCCGTTCTCCAATAACTTCAGGGACCATGGCTCCTGTTTGTAGTTGAGCTCTGAGACTGGAGGGGTGGACACTGTAATTAGGTATTCGGCTACTGTTGTGTTAACTAGTCGTGGAAGCTTGACGGAGAAGCCGTCTCCGTTTTTTACGGCGGCCGCCTTATCTCTGTAAACTAGCTTAATCTCTACCCTTCTACCGGAGGACAGCGTTTCGGGAAGGTTAAGAGAGAGGATGCCTTTTTCGCTGTCCCATGTCTGCCCAAGTTTGAAAAGACCACTGCTGGCTGACATGACCTCCACATCCTTCCCCAGTATTAGGTCGACTGAGCTGACGGGTTTTCCCCCCTCGTTCTGGTACAGTATTCTGGCGGTTACGACGTAGTTTTGAAGGTCTACCTCCACGTCGGCCTTGACAACGACCGCGATAGTGAGGTCGGGGTTTTCGATGAAGGCTGTCAACGTTTTGAATTCCCCTTTGTCAATGTTGTCCAATCTCCCCTCCGCCCTCCTCTTATCTGAGGATATCTCCAGATCTACGCCTCTCACAGAAGTTATGGATGGATTTTCGTCTGAGGTCAGAGTGATTTGGACCGTCTCTATTTTCTGGTTCAGTATTGGGTTTGAGGGTAGAACGAGCTGGTACCGGTTCTCACCTAAATCTGTCAGAAGTTTTCTCCAAACAGTTACGACAGAAACCTCCCCAGACGGCCAACCATCTCTCGGCGATGCGTAAAGCCACAGCAGCCCGCCTTCAACCCTTTTCTCAAGAACAGCGTCAGCCCCCAGGAAATAGTAGCCTGCAAGGTTATCCTGCATGTCTAGCGGGAATCCTAACGCTATCTGCGAGGTCTGGGACGGAGCAGGCAAGGTGTCTGTAACAAAGACTAGACCGCCATCGGCTACGTGTATGTGCCTCCTAACCTGCGTTTCCGCCTGTATAGGTATTAGCGCCAGAACCAAGGCCGTTAGTAAAAGTAGAGCTATCCCCTTCAAATCCAGTCTCACTACCGATGTAAGCGGCTGTATTAAAGGGATAAATTTTTGCCACCAACCACCCAACCTAACTGCAAAATATATGTTGAGGTTTGCTGAGTTTTCTCAGGGCCCGTGGCCCAGAATGGATAGGGCGGCGGCCTCCTAAGCCGTAGGTCGTGGGTTCAAGTCCCACCGGGCCCGCTTCGTTTTGGAGATGGATTTACAATCCAAGGTGTCCACATCCCTTGGAGCGCCTTTGACCTGTTGAGGGCCTTTATAACGAGGAAGGAGGGGACTGTGCTGAATACGATGTGTAGGATGTTGAAGATTGCTGTGAATGTGAGGACAAGGAAGAGGCCCTGGATGTCGGGGGAGAGCTTTGTTCCGGTGAAGGCTGAGAGCGCCATGGTCGCGAAGCTAAGAAAGTCGGGGAACATGACGACGAGTACAACGTAGTTTGCCGCGGTCGTGACCAAGACCCTTAGAACTGTCGCCAACACAGCACCCGAGACAACCACTGACGTCGGGCCCCTCGAGGAGACAAGCTTCCCCGCAAAGTAGAAGCCGAGAAGCGAGGGCGCCACAGCCAGAAACTTCAGCGTCGGCCCTATGGGCGTAAACTCACCCACCGCCAGCAAGGCGAGGTAGTATAAGAATGTGGAAAGCATCCCCACCACGGGCCCGAATGCGAGGACGGCTGTGAAGACCGGTATTTCGGCGGGGTCGAATCTGAGATACGGTATTGGTGGGAAGGGAAAGCTGACGGGGAGAACGGTTAGGAGGAGGGCTAGAGCAGCCATAATTACCCCAGCGGTTATTTTCCTAGTCTTCATATCTGTGTAAGAAAGGTTAAAGTTTTGTTAATATTAACTTTGAGTAGCTACGCAATTGCTTTATATTTGTTGAAAAGGCATGACTCATTTCAGCTTAAATAGAGTTTCAAACATAGGTGGGTGAATATGCCGCAAAAAGTTTCGGAAGTAATGACGGCCGACTTTCCTACGGTCTTAGAAGACGATCCTTTGACAAAGGTTTTGGGGTTTTTCGCGGATAAAGGGGTTGATGTTGTTGTGGTTGTTTCACGGGATTCGGGCCGCGTCATTGGTGTTGTGACTAAGAGGTCGGTACTCAAACCAAATATTAACCCGTCACAGGTCAGCGCCAAGAGCCTCGCGGTAAAGACGCAGAAGATAAGCCCAGACGACCCGCTTGAGAAAGCGGCGGCAGCCATGCTCGAGAAGAACATCAAAGCCCTACCCGTTCTGGAGAACGGTAAGCCCATAGCAATTGTTAAGGCAGTTGATGTTGTGCTTGGCGCCCGCGGAATGCTGAAAGACGTCTTGGTTAATGATGTGATGACAAAGCAGGTAATTACAGTCGATGCAGAAGAAACGATAGGGAAGGCCGTTGCCTTGATGCGTGACGAGGGTGTTTCCAGACTGCCTGTTTTAAACAGAGGGCTGCTGGCAGGCATCGTTACTGTGACGGATATAGCTGAGAAGGTTCTCAAGCCGCGTATGAAATCTTCCTGGGGAGATGTAGCCGGTGAGAAGGTGCGTACGCTCAGCAACCCGGTTAAAAGCATTATGACAAGAGATGTGGTTACCGCCTCGCCGGGCGAGAAGCTGGTTGATGCGGTTGAAAGAATGAAGCAGTATGGTTTTTCATGTCTCGTTGTCGCTGAACGTAAAAGGGTTGTCGGTATAATTACGTTGATGGATGCCTTGGGGCCGTTGGCTAAGAGAGGTGTAGGGGAGAGGGCTGGCATAGCGGTTGAGGTCAGCTACAAGTTGGACCGAGTTGACGTAGATGATAAGGAACGGGTGTTAGAGACGGCGAATAGGTTTGTCCAACGCTTCCGGAAGGCTTTAGGCCAAGGCGTGCTAAGCCTCTATTTCAAGGAGCACAAGGAGAAACACGGTGACCTACGGCTGATACACTGCAGGGCACGTCTTAACTCCGACAGATACCAGTTCGTCGGCGTCGGCGAGGCATGGAGGCCGGACCTAGCTGCACGTACCGCGTTGAAAATAATCGAGAGGAAACTTATAGTCCAGAAAGAGCTTGCGGCGAAGTATCCCTTTGGCAGAGAGTTTCTAGAAAGCTTGGAGGAATACTACTAAACGACTCCGCGTTCTTTCATCATCTTGACGTATTCCTCCGCCTCCATCTCTATGGAAATGGGGCCGACGTATCCGCAGTTGCTGCATACGTAGAGCTTTCCAAGATATCCGCCCATGTAGAGGTTGAGGGATGGCTTGCTGCATACAGGGCATATCTGAATTGTTCTACCCATCGACCTTTACACGGCTCTGGTGGGCCAGTATGCTTATTCGCGCAGCAAGATTACCTGCCAGTTGCTGAAAAGCCTCCGAGGCAGGGGAAGCAGGGTTTGAAACTATGATGGGTAAACCCCTGTCATGTTGCTGACTTACCTCAGGAACAAGAGGTATACGTCCTAAAATCGGGGCATCCAGTTCTCTAGACATCAATTCAAGAGATGAGTCGCCGAAGATGTTTGTATGCTCCCCGCAGTGTGGGCAGACAAAGTAGCTCATGTTCTCCACTAAACCGATGATGTTTATGCCCAGCCTTCTAAACATCTGTAATGCTTTCGCGGCAATAACCGCAGCGGCCTGCTGCGGTGAAGAAACTATAACAACACCTGTCAACGGAATTGTCTGTGCAAGAGTTAGGGACGCGTCCCCTGTACCTGGTGGGAGGTCCACAATCAGGTAATCAAGCTCACCCCACTCCGTATCGGTGAGCAGCTGTTTGACCGCGCTGGCGACAAGGGGGCCCCTCCAGATCACCGCCGTGCTGTCTTCTACAAAGAGACCGATGGACATCACCTTAATTCCGAGAAGTGTGCGTGCTGGCTCGACTCTGTTCTGCCCTACAAGCCTTGGGGGAGCCTGTACGTGCATGAACTTTGGTATGGTTGGGCCGTATATGTCTGCATCAACCAACCCAACCTTTGCTCCCTTGAGGGCGAGGGCTGCAGCTAGGTTAATCGCCACAGTAGTCTTCCCTACACCTCCTTTACCGCTCGCCACCGCCACCACGTTCTTTACATTTGAGAAACCCTGAAGAGTTAGGGGCCTGGCTGACCACACCCTAGCCGTAACTTTCATATCTAAATCGGTTACACCCGGTATTGAGGAGACCGCGTTTCTAGCCATCTGCTCGATGTCCCTGTTGTAGGGGCATGCGGGTGTTGTAAGCTCGAGGGTGAAGCTTACTCGCCCCCCCTCAACTTTCAAATCCTTAACCATCCCGAGGCTCACTATATCCGTTTTAAGGTCAGGGTCCAACACTTTCCTTAAAGCAGCCAACACCTTCGACTCGTCAATCAACTCATCCATTTCCACGCTACATATTATTTATGTGTATCCCATGTTAACAGTAAGCTTCCAGACAGGGTCGTCGACGTGATGCAGTGTCTTCACAACCCTGCCCTTGCCCATTGTCCGCGCCTCCTCCGAGCTTGTCAAAGCCACGCCCACAGCCAATGGCTTCGAGTATACATCATCTCTGACAACGACCGCCTGTTCTTTGTTAAAAACATCCATCCTCGTTATTCCAGGCCTCATAACGTCCGCGCCCGATGCAATCCTCGGCACAGCACCTCTGTCCACCCAAACTGAAGGCAGTGTCGTCAGTATGTCGCTGTTGCTTAGCGCTGGCACTACGTATCTGTCTGCCTTGACGAAAACGTAGCCACTGAAAAAAATTGCCTCCACCTTTCCCAGCTCAACACATTCAACACCTTTCTTCACAAGCTTCTTCAGGTTGACACCGCGTAAGAATATCTCTACCCTTGGCAGGATTTCATCAACCTCACCACTCGAAAGACTACGCTTTCTCAACATTTTAGAGACTCAACACCCACATAAAAACCAAAATACGGGTAAACCCTCCACATATACATGCGGGGGTTGCCAAGCCTGGTCAACGGCGCAGGGCTTAGGACCCTGTCCCGAAGAGGATTATGGACAGAAGGGGTTCGTGGGTTCAAATCCCACCCCCCGCACGCAACTTGCGAGTAGGTGCTTGTTTGCTAAGGTTATGTTACCCGATTAGGCCGTAACCGCCGGTGACTGGGTCTTGGAAGAGGGGAACACGTGGTGGGTCGAAGGTGAAGTATGTGAAGGCAACGGCTAGTATGGCTATGGCGGTTAGGCCTAGATATGACGCGGTTTTGGGGAGGTTGTTTTTCTTAAGCAGCTTGATGGTTGACAGCTGACCCAAGACAACAGATAGGTAAAAGGTGAAGATGTCGAATGCGAGACTTCCCACACCGAACAGCTTCGAGGTGTAATACATCACGAGAATTACCGCGGGCATCACCAAGATTCCTACGGCCTTTGCGGCGAGGAAGGAGGAGGGCAGCCGCCGGAAGTAAACCGTCTGTATCAACGTAAACCCGGCCGCGGGCCAGAAAACAAGCTTGAGATGCTCCCACACACTTTCATTCACGGCTGAGAAGACCGCGACCAGAAGGTTTCGACCCGTAAGCTCGTAGGTGAAGTGGAGAGAAGTCCCCACAACCGCTATTACAAAAATCCCGAAAATTTCCCAACGCCTATAAGGGTTTTCCGCCATGTAGCTAGGTTGAACAGGGCGAGCTTTAGATGTTTGCGGATAACAACTTTTTTAGCCCTGGGAGGGCTTTGAACCCTCGACCTGCCGCTTACAAGGCGGCCGCTCTAACCGGGCTGAGCTACCAGGGCCCGCGGCCTAAACAGGTTAGAGGTTTATTTTTGTTTATCGTATGATAGGTATCCCGTCTCCGCCATCAGCTCCACAAGTTTCTTAACCTCTTGTTTATCCATGTTCAGAGTGTATGAGGCTGGCCTATATGGTGTTTTGACGACCCATCCGTGGCTTTCGAAGACCTTTATTATCCTAGCGACCTTCGCCCTCACCAACCCAGCTTCTTTTGCCAGCATGTAGGCTGTGAGCGGTTTAGTGGATGTTGCTAAAGTCTTAAAAACCCTGATGTGTGTGTAGTGGTTTAGAAGCTCTTCCAGGGGATGTTCGGGCCTCAAACGATTACGCCTTTTTTCAGATAGCTTTCGAGCTTGGCCGCAAGTCTTGCGCCGTCAACCGCAACCAGCCCCACGTTGCCTTTCCCATCCAGGGAAATAAGTCCCAGCTGCTTCATCTTTTTCAGCGTTTCAGACACCTCTACACGGCCAACCCCAAGCTCCTCACACACAGCTTCATACTCGGTCAGCAGCTCTTCCCGTGAAACGAGAGCCTTACCCGAAAAAGCAAGCGTCCTTGCGACAGCCAACAGCAGCGCCTTGGCATCCCTCTCAAGGAGTGAGAGGGCTTCAACCGGTACACCGGGGCCTGTTTCAGCCAGAACATACCTTACATCCTCGACGGTAAGCCTAGACCTGCCCCTAGCCTCGGCAAGGTTTCCCGAGTAGAGCAGGATGTCCAAAGCATATCTCACGTCTCCGCTGTAGGGTGGGCGTGATGTAAACTCCGCAACGTATTCAACGACCTCTTCTGGGACAGAGCCTCTGACAAAGGCCTCCCCAACCCTTTCAGCGATTATGTCGAACATCTGCTCCTTTGTATAGGGCTTTAATGTCACGGCGTTGACGCCCAAGCCGCTAAGCTCAGGCCTCTCCAGAAAACCACCGTACTCAGGGTCTCTTGTCACAAACAGGACGGCGGCTATGTTGATAGGTCTGAAGGCTGACACCTCATGCAGCCTTGTGAAGTCGTATATCACTGTGTCCCTGCCCCGGCTCTGTTTGACGTGATGGTCGGCCTCGTCGAAGGTCACCATAAGCCTCAACCCCTTTCTCGAGAGGTAGGTTAGGAGGTTGTCTAGGAGCTCCTCTGCAGATAGGGAGGGGCTGTAGGCCTCCTCGGCCACGGACCTCACCATATACCTGTAAATGCTAACCCTGCCCCCGGAGAACCTGCGTAGGTTTACGTAGAGATGGCGTAGCCCGCTATATTGTTTTTCCAGCTCCGCTCCCAATAGAATGCAGAGAGTTGTCTTACCGGCACCAACCCCACCCACAACCTGCGCCTTCACCGGCCCAAGCCCCTCCGCATCCAGACCCGACTTAACCATTGACAACAATAGGCTTCTCTCGGCCTCTCTATGTAGAAGCCTCCGGGGAATGTATGACGGGGAGAGCTTAGACCTGTCTAGGAATACAGCCATCCTATCACGAGTTAAGTAGGCCGAGCTATATTGTTTACATCCGTTATCGGATAGCTAACGTTTTAGGACTACCCATTCCACCTCAGCATAGCAGGTTATCAAGTCTTCTAGGAGTTTCCCGCATCCCTCATTAGGCTCGTAGCCGAAGGGGACCCCTAAGACATACTCCGCAACTTGAGTATACCCTTAAAAGTTATGTGAACTATTCAGAAACTGTTGACTGACCCTATTTTCTGAGACCAGCTATTCTCAACGCCTGTTCCCTAGGTACGGCTGTCAAGGTCTCGGTCGACAGGTAGTCTGAGAACTGGAGGACAAACCTCATGTATGTCTCTGGGTCGGGTGCCTCGGCGATAAGTAGACCGTCATACCTGCCGAATGTCCACAGCATCTCCCGGACCTTGACGCTCGGGTTTTCACGGATAATCCTGTCCGTCCTGTCTACATCTTCGCTGGTCAGCTTTTTCCTAAACCTGATCAGGGTTATGAAGTGCATGGGTTAAATGTTTTCAGCCCATACTTATGCGTTGCGGCCAAAACGTTGATAAACCCCTCCGGCCTAAAACACAGCATGCCGTACATAACGGGGGAGGAGAGGAGGGAGCTCGACCCGGCCATAGACATGCTTGTCGCGAAACTCCGCCAAGCACCCGTCGAAAAGGTTGACGGCCGCCTAAACTACGTCATATCAAGGCTCCTGGCACAGCTCTACCCGAAGGGCTACTTCCACTACAACAGGGCCATAGGGGTTCTCGCCTCAGCTATGCAGGAGTTCTACAGAAGACGGGTTGCCCCATACGAGGACGTGAAGATCTCGGAGAACGGCGATGTCTACTAACCTATAAATTCATGGGAGGTGCGGGTAGACCATGACTTCACACCAAGCAGTCGAACTGGACAAGGAGAGGCTTCTAGGCTTCCTCAGAAAGATGTTGGAGATAAGAATGTTTGAGGAGAGGGTGGAGGCTCTATACAGGGAAGGTAAGGTGGCGGGCCCCGCCCACCTCTACATCGGCCAGGAGGCCGTTGCAGTAGGGGTGCTGGAGGCTTTGAGGCCTGACGACGTTGTGCTCTCCACCTACAGAGGGCATGGCCATGCGCTGGCGAGGGGCGTCCCCATGGCAGCCGTCTTGGGCGAGATATTGGGCAAGGCAATAGGGACATGTAAGGGGTTGGGCGGCTCGATGCATGCACCCATCTCCGTCAGCCACAACATTCCCATGGCTACTGCGATTGTGGGGAGCGGCATCCCAATAGCCGTAGGTGTCGGCCTCGGACTCAAATACAGAGGTGGTGGCCGAATTGCGGCCGTCTTCTTCGGTGACGGCGCAGTCAACACAGGGGCCTTCCATGAGGGTTTGAACCTCGCAGCTGTCTGGGCTCTCCCAGTGCTGTTTGTCTGCGAGAACAACCTCTACGCCATGACGACGGCCATTTCAAGGACTTTCGCAGGACAGAGCATAGCCGCAAGAGCATCCTCGTACGGCATAAAAACCTACACCGCCATGGGGAACGACGTCGTAGAAGTCTATAAAACAGCTTCGGAGGCCGCGGAGTACATCAGGGCCGGCAAGGGCCCGGCCTTCATAGAGTGCAGGACATACAGACAGAGAGGGCATGGGGGTTATGACATGGGTGTGTGGTATAGGCCGGCGGAGGAAAGAGAGCTCTGGTTCTCCCGGGACCCAATAGACCTCATATTCAACAGGTTGAAGGAGCTGGGGTACGCGGACGAGGGTCTCCGGCACTCGCTCATAGAGGAGGTGAGCCACATGGTTGAGAAAGCGGTTGAGGAAGCCCTCAAGTCGCCTGTCACAGATTTCAAAACACTGTCGGAGCTCGTCTACGCCACAAAGGTGTGACCAAGATGGCTGTCAGGGAGCTGACGTATGTTGAGGCCTTGAACGAGGCTTTGAGGGAGGAGATGCGCCGTGACGACTCGGTTATTGTCTTCGGTGAGGAGGTAGCCCTCGCAGGCGGCGTCTACAAGGTCACCAAGGGTCTTCTGGAAGAGTTCGGCCCTGAACGGGTAAGGGATACACCTATCTCGGAGGTCGCGATCGTCGGGGCAGCCATTGGAGCGGCGCTTGTCGGCCTTAGACCTGTTGCCGAGATAATGTTTTTCGACTTCGCGGGCATAGCCTTCGACCAGATAGTTACTCACGCCTCGAAGATGCGTTTCACCAGCGGCGGGCAGGTGAAGCTGCCCCTGGTCATAAGGACGCAGTACAGCCTGGGCCGCTCCTACGGAAGCCAGCACACACAGTTCCTTGCAGCCAGCTTCATGCAGGCCCCGGGGCTCAAGATCGTCCTGCCTTCAACACCCTTTGACGCGAAGGGTTTGCTGAAGTCAGCGATAAGGGATGACGACCCAGTCCTCTTCATAGAGTCGGGGAGCCTATACGTCAACAAAAGCTACTACGGATACAGGGGCCCTGTCCCAGATGAGGAATACCTCATTCCGATAGGGAAGGCGGATGTCAAACGTGAGGGCACCGACGTAACCGTGGTAGCTCTCTCAAGAACCGTTTCGGAGGCCGTTGCCGCCGCAGACAGGCTTAGAGAGGATGGTGTAGGGGTTGAGGTGGTGGACCTGAGGACAATCCAGCCAATGGACTACGCCACTGTAGAGAAGTCTGTGAGGAAGACTAACAGACTCATAGTGGCCGAGGACAGTGTGAAGACGTGCGGTGTCTCGGCGGAGGTTGCAGCCTATATCGCCGAGTACGCGTTAGACGCCCTTGAGGCACCCATAGTCCGTCTTAACTCACCTCCCATGCCGACTCCGCAGTCTGCATCCCTCGAGAGAGAGTACATGGTCACATCCGACAAAATAGTAGAAGCTGTGAAGAAGCTGCTAAAATGAGGATTTCTCAATTTCCGCGATTGGCTCGCCCACCCTGACCTCCTCACCAACGTCATGGAGTATTCTTATAATTTTTCCGTTGACGTCGGAGGGTATTTCGACGGCGGCCTTCTCGGTCTCCACAACAACGACGACCTCGCCCCGGCGGACACTGTCCCCCTCCCGCTTAAGCCACTGAGCAATCTTCCCCGACTCCATCGCCACATCAACCCTCGGCAGAATAAGCCTGTACACATCGCCCATGAAAGAGCTTTGACAGCGGCATGATTTAACCTGTTCGCTCTTAATCCATTGTTTGTTGGTGGGTTTTTATATCTTTACTTACTTTTGTTTTGATCTTCTCTATTGTTGGTAGTTTGTTTGTGTTTCTCTGTAGCTGGAATAGGCTTAGGTATGTGTCTAGGTTGTCCTTGGATATTCCTCTATGGGCTGATGGCCATGGTCTTAGTATTGATGCCCTGTTCTCGCAGTTGTTTATATGGACATCTCCCCTAGCATATTCTCCTATAGAGTGGTTTACGTAATCATGCTTGTACCCCATGCTTTTTAGTATGCTTTATGATGGGAAGTTGTCCGTGTATATCTTGGATCCTGCCTCTACATGCCTTGACGCTATCCTAGCCACTGTCTCACCCCTAACATCCCTGGAGGGTATATATACCTCATGGCCGTTACGGCTTATTATTGTGAATACCGGGATAACATCCTTATACCATCCACCCCTCCACCTCCCAGCCCTCAAACCCCTACACCTAGGCCCCCTACCAAGAAGCATTATCCTACCACGGCTACCCCTGCCCTTAAGACCAGCATTCACATAGACCTCATCCACCTCAACAACCCCTGAGACCCTCCAATAACTCCTAACATACCTCCCCACAGAATACATCATCCTCCTGAACGATCTGATACAGAGCCATAGCTACGCCCAACATCTATAGAGGCCCTCAAGAGAGGGACATTAAGGCATCCAGACAGATAAGTTATGAAAAGCCCCTCGTTAAGGGATATCCTTGAGTATTCGAAATCAGTACTACTCTTATCGTTAAATGTTCTTAAGAAAACCCTACACCTATACCTCCTATACACGCCCCTATACCATCCCCAACATATAACAGACAAAGAACCGCAGTAGACGCACCTAACACCACCAGAACACCTAATCTCCCTCAAAAACTAGCAGCAGCATAATGTCCAAATAACGGGTTTTTATAGGTGAAGACTTTAGTAGTTTCGCGAGTTAAAATAGACTCCGCTAGAGGGTGTTTAAAGCCTTATTTGGACACTATTAGTTACTATCTCAAATGGTTAGTTACATAATCTGTGGTCACTTGAATTTCCTTACTTCATAACGATTAAAGGTTTGAGATGGTTACCGCGGACTCCTTGTAAAAATCCATGAGTAATGCATATAATTTTTTGTAAATCTGGAAAATTTTTTCATACTTATAGGTGTTAACAGGATTTGGAATGTACACTTTATCTACTTTTACCATCGAGCTAACACCTTCATGAACATCTTTGAAGATTCCTGCAGGGATGCCAGCTAAGACCGCGGAACCTAAAGCACCTGAATCTTTAACCCGTGGGACTGTTATTCTCACTCCTAACACATCTGTAAAAATCTGCCCCCAGACATTACTCTTTGCACCTCCACCAGTCAATCTAACTTCGTTTATTTGGATGTTTTTCTTCCGAAATATCTCTATGTTATCTCTCGCGGCAAATGCAACACCTTCCAAGACGGCTCTTACAATGTCACTTTTCTTTGTCCAAAGCCCTATACCATAAAACATTCCCCGTGCATCAGGATTGATGAAGGGCGATCGTTCTCCTTGCAGAAATGGATGAAAAACAACGCCATTCGAACCTATAGGACTTTCTAACGCCTCCTGGTCTAATATCTGATACGGACTGACATTTTCCTCATTAGCTTTAATCTTTTCTTCACGGCCTAGCTCATCTCTGAACCATCTAAGAGCTGCTCCAGCCACCATCTGCACCGCCTCCAAATGCCATATTCCTTGTGCAGCTCCATAAGCAACCGAATATCTCTTTTCGTCATCCAAAATTATTTTATCAACGGTTAATTCATAGATCCCTGCTGTCCCTATAATTGCAGTTAGCTGACCATGATTTATCGAGCCAGCGCCAATAGCTGTTGAACAAATATCACCCGCTCCAACAGCAACAGGCAATCCTTTTTTTAGGTTCGTAAGCCTTGCTGCTTCATCGATCACGGATCCCGCATATTCCCAAGACCCTTTTATCTCTGGGAAAATATCTAGAGACGGATCAATTAGCTCAATCATCTCATTTGACCATTTACCCTTTTTTATATCTAGTAGCCCGCTAACTGATGCATCAGTGAAATCAGTTAAAGGTTCGCCGGTCAACTTATACCGTATATAATCCTTACACGTTAAGAAATATTCTGTATTTTTTAAAACTTCGGGCTCATTTTTGTTTAACCAATACAAATGTGCAAACTGCATGCTCGGCATAAGCCTCCACCCAGTGACATCATAAATTCTGTCTGCCAGGTTTTCTTGGTAAAATTTATCGACTATGTCTTTACTTCTTGTATCAAGCCAGATTATGGCTCTCTCTCTAGCATGATTTCCTTTTCTATCAATCAAGAATGTTCCATGCATCTGTCCAGTCAATGATATGCCGCAAATCTCATACGCTCGATTACCAATTTTTTCCAATATCTCTCGAATAACTGAAACTGTTATTTTCCACAAGTTTTCCGGGTCTTGTTCAGCCCAACCAGGTTTTGGATATATTACCTCGATCTCTTTCTCGCTTGTCGAGATCGTATTACCTTCGGTGTCGAACACTATTGCTTTAATCACCGTGGTTCCAATGTCAAGACCAAGCAGTAATTGCGGACACAAATCACCCTGCAATTCTATGTTCTATTTTACCATTATATAACATTTCTCTACAGAACCCACGGCTATGTCCAAGGAGTTCCATATGTAAATAGATGGGCTGTCGTTAGGCATAAGTTTAAAACATGAATGATGCGCTACCTCATGGATATTTGTAGTCTTGTCTGCTGCGACCCAATATTTTATGCTATAAGTTTAAATATTCGTTTACGTTGGAGCAGTCGTGAGGCAGTGATTGGTTAGGGTTTTAGTAGCTGGAGATATGTTTATGAAACCCTCGGTCGTAGAAAGCATTCTAAAGGAGGTTCTTGAAAAATCAGGGATAGCCCCAGAAATTAAAGTGGTTGAGTGGAAATTTAAAGGCTATCAGCTAGGTAAACGTGCTGGAATTAAAAAGGAGATAAGAGAATTTGCTGGCGACCCACAGGAACTCGCGGAGCTTGTTAAAGATATAGAAATTTTAATCGTTCATGTGGCACCCATTACCAATGAGGTAATACTAGCAGGGGAAAGTCTTAAGATCATAGGATGTGCACGCGGAAGTCCGGTTAACGTAGATGTGGATGCAGCTACGGCCAAGAAGATACCTGTTTTATACACACCTGGAAGAAATAGTGAGGCAGTAGCTGATTTTACAATAGGTCTGATGATAGCCTATATGAGAAATATCGTAAATTCACACCAGCTTCTTAAAAGGGGGGTTTGGTATGACGAATTTTATAGTTATGACCTTTGCGGAAACGAGCTATCCAATTTAACGCTGGGTCTTATAGGTTTTGGCAGGGTTGGTTACGAGGTGGCCAAAAGAGCTAAGGCATTTGACATGAAGGTAATAGCTTATGATCCATACGTGTCTCGCGAGAAAATGGATGAGTTTAAGGTGGAAAAAGCCGAATCCTTAGAGACGGTTTTGAAAGAGGCAGATGTGGTTTCCATTCACGCTCGACTGACGCGCGAGACGTATCATATGATTGGAGAACGTGAGTTGAGGATGATGAAGGATACGGCTTTGCTGATAAACACATCAAGAGGGGAGTTGATTGATGAAAAAGCTCTGATAAAAGCACTAAAAGAAAAGTGGATTTCCGGCGCAGCCCTAGACGTTTTTGAATCAGAGCCATTGAGCCCTAATTATCCTCTACTTGAGTTAGATAACGTTATTTTAACCCCTCACATAGGGGGAGCATCTAAACAAACAGTACATCGAGCCGCGAAAATATTGGGCGAAGACGTTGTGCGAATACTTAAAGGCGAAAAACCCCACCATTGTGCGAATCCAGAAGTTATCGTTTTTTAGATTTTAGTAATATATCTCTTTTACGCCTTTAATGCAAATAAACTCGAGAGGTTCGTCGCCCTCATTGAATATTTGATGAATTTCGTTTGATTCTATGAATATTGCATCTCCAGCCTTGATCTGAGTTTCGACTTTGTTCCCATCCTTAATCGTAACTAGTTTACCTTTGCCTTTTAGTACGAAGACTTCGTGTTCATATATATGTTGGTCGTAGCTTGTCTGGCCTCCTGGTTCAACTATAAATATTCTCATATGAAACTTTTTTGCACCATCCTTATCGCCGATTAGATACTTTCCCCACGTTTTCTTTGCTGTACCTTTTTCTAACAATATTGGGTTCATTTCATTCGCGTTTATGATCCTCACGTGTAAAACTTTTTGTTACTATTTAATAAATTTTTCGTTCCCAACCCCCATAGTGTCCAAATAACGGGTTTACATAGCTTAAGCTCCTCCCATAGTAGCCTAACGAGTCAAAAATAGAAGCCTCTAGATGGTATTTAAAGCCTTATCAAGACACTATCCCAAAACCAATCCTGTTAACAAGTAATGCGCCTCTTTGGATCTTGGTTAGTGTGGTTAGGTTTCTGATTATTGCTGTTGCTACTGCGTAGTTTTGATACTACAGCTGCTTATGTTGTTGTGGTGGAATCTTCTTGTTCTCTGTTTAGGTATCTGAAGAGTCTTTTAACCCTGTTCCTCATACCGAATCTCTCATACCTATACTCTAGTCCAAGCCCCTCAAATGCCCACATATACCATGGGCCTTTGACTAGTGGCTTGTTTGTACACATCTTTAATGCTTGAGGGATGTTAGGGCGTTTAGACCACTCCTACCATAAGAGGCCTCTAGAGCCAGTAATTCCCTGTAGTCTCATCAACGGCTATACATCTACTATATCTGGGCTCCTTAGAGACCGTGATCTCAGATACCCTCTTATCTAGGTAGTTTACGGAAGACTTGCTTATAGGCTCCAAAGCAATGCTAAGAACTTTAGAGACCTTCCTAGTAACATATAGTACAAGACCTTAACTTCCCTACTTTTTTATAACGCATAAACAGCAAGAGACAAGGGCCACAACATCCATCAAACAAGACACAACAACCATACTTTAAACGTAACACCTTAACTGGACACTATCTTTTAATAATTTAGGCCTAATTTTTGCTATCTTTTTTCTTCCCTCGTTTCCTGTAATTATCTTGTCTATTATGTTTTGACATTAGACATTTAATTGTTCTCCAAATGTTTTTGAGCGTCATGGCTGAGCTTCTCGCGGGAGTCACTCTATATCCTCCCTAGCGTTCCACATATACATGGTGGCAGGGCTAGAACCTGACATAATGTCGATGGTAAAGGCCCTAGGTGCCGGGCATCCACTGGGAGCCATAGCGGTCTCGGATAGAGTTGACAACGCACTAGAGCTTGGAGACCATTTCAACACATTCATGGGAAACCCAGTTTCATGTGCCGCCGGACTAGCAGGTCTAAACATCCTCATAAGAGAGAGGCTTTACGAGAACGTTGCGAAGCAGGGAGCAGTCCTCATCTCAGTGTTGAAGGAGTCTATGGAAGAGATCCCCGTACCGGCTATGTCGGAGGGCTGGGGTTAATGATCGGCGTCAAGCTAGTCAGAGACCAGCAGTCCATGCAGCCTGCACCAGAATTGGCGGACAAGACCCGTTCTATAACGAGGGGGAAAGTATATCTGATTGGTGTTGGAGGGCTTTTCAAGGACGTGACGAAGCTCCAGCCCCGCTAATCATAGAGCGTGAAACAGCTGAAAAACAGGTGAAACACTCATTAACAGTATTAAAGAGGCGTGCTAACAAGTCACGGATACTGGTAGATAGAGCACCATAATATCTACGGTATTGAAGAGACTTGTGCTAAAATATTGAGAGGATAAGTATGAGATGAAATATTACTTACATGCTAAGGGAGAGGCGCGCTGAGAAATTATCGCGGGGAAAATGTTAGCAATGATGCTCAAGTCGTTTAAGGAGAGAGTGAGGTGTAGGGTGGGGGCCCGGGTGGAAGATGGGTTGTAATAGCAACATTTTTAATATACAATCAAGTATATGGAAAGACTGTCCATCTTAAGATTTACGGCTAAAGCACTAGACTATTATTCCAATTTCGAGCATATGTTTTAATGCAACTCGTCAGAATGTCTTAAAACTTTGCTAGATTTTAGTCTTAAAATACTTTTCTTAATATCTCAACAATTTCTGTCGCATCCTCAGATTGAATGCATTTGTCTAACCATTCAACCCCGATCTTATCAATCAACCTGTTCATTAATTCCAAATTCTCTATCGATCTTTCGCATGCTTTTTGTACATTTTCTCTGTAAGGATAAATGTCTAATGCTAACCAACCGTCATACCTAATTCTCCTCAACCAGTATATGGCCTCCAAGGTATCCCATAGATTGACACTTCCAACAATCATGTCATGGTCCCAATCTCTGTAGTTATCGTTGAAATGGACGTGAAACAGCTTATTGTATCTATTTAAGAGACATATGGATTCAGCCGGGCTTTCATAAGAGTAAAGAGCATGACCTATGTCTATTGTGACGCCCACGTTCTTCATATCTATATCGTTCACTAATAACAGAGCTTTACCGACTGTCCCGACTAATATATGCGTCCGCGGCTCCTTCAATTTATATTCAACACCAATTTTTACACTGGTGTTATGGCTAGCAATTTCTCTGATACCATCCACCAGTAAATCCCATTTTTTACTATAATCCACTTGAAACGGGTAATCAAATCCATCATGACCTAACCATAGTGTAACGATGTTACAATCTAATTCCCTAGCTATATCAACCGTCTGAACCGAAATATCCACGGCCTGTCTTCTTATTTTTTCATCCTTTGATGTTAGTGTGCCATTCATCCATTTAGGATCTGTGAATAAATCCACTATAATTCCTGAAAACTGCAATTTATGTTGTTTTAACAAATTTTTGACTAAGTCCAACTGGGTATTTTTAAACTCTGCTGGATAAACTGTTTCTAGTCCTTGGTTATTCTTTACTTTGGCTGCTTCAGCAATCTTTTCCTCTAAGCTCTTGGATTGATGGTATACCGTAAACCTGTCTGAGAGTTGGCCAAAAAGCCACAAACCAACACTATACCGAAAGACCATATTGAAGCAATTACTAAGTTACTTATATTTTTTTCTCGAAATAGATGATCCTGTCAACTTTTAAAGTTTTTCTCTTTTATGGTTAGACCGTGTCCAAATAAGCATTTTCGCTCACCTCCCGGCCCTGTTAACTCTAGACAATTTTCGTCACCCCTCTGATGTTTTGTATTGTTCTTTGGTTTTCTGGTTGGCTTGTATAGGTTTAGCTATCTTATGACGTGTTGTAGGTTTCATTGTCGAAGCATTCAACCCTATCCTTCAATGACCGTATAACTCTCTCTATCACTGTATGGGGCCATTATACCTGTAATTCTCTAGCCTCTTACATGCATCGCTGTACCATGGGGAACCATCGGTCCATGCTGGATGCCTACTATTATAGCCTGACCAGTGTTTTTAGGAATTTCCTAGTCCATGAATGCCATAGTCCAAGGATCATCCTGCTGAAGGGTTCGTAGGCCATCCAAACAATCATCACAGCAGTCTCATCGACAAGAAACAGCGAAACCCTACATCTATAGATGTATAGCTTTCTGAACCCACTTCAGCCACATAAAACAAAGACAACCCTAAAGCTAAGCCCGAGAAAAACCAATTAGAGACCGTACAAAACTACAGGAAAAGCAGTACACCCCCTCAAAAACATAACAACTAACACGTCCTTTTGCTTACATTGTTATAACTTTGCCCTTCATAGTTTTAAAACTGTACTGGACAAGAATTAGTGTAATACGAACTGAAGTGTTAGTTATCATCCCGCGCGGACTCGCCGCTTATGAGATAGTGTCCAAATAAGGTGTTATGTTTAAAGTTTGGTTGTTGTGTTTTGTTTGTATGGATGCTGTGGCCCTTGTCTCTGGCTGTTTTATGCGTAATAAAAAAGTAGGGAGGTTGAGGTCTTAGCTATATGTTCCATGGCGGCTGTAGGATGGTTGAGAGCTTCTTTAGATACCTAAAGGAGAGAACTATGGTACTCCAACATAAGATGAGTACGAGAGACCACATACAGGGAATAACAAACCTAGAGCTATTCCCAACCCTATTCACAATATACCTCCAGGTCACAAGGGCAGGGAGGTGAGCAAAAATGCTGATTTGGACACTATTGCTTATGATAACAAAAAATTAATATATGCGAGATATAATCAACTACGATGGTGTCTAAGGAGTTTTTATTGGGTGTTGATATTGGTACGCTCGGTTCTAAAGGGGTTATAATAGACCTTGAAGGTCGAGTAATAAAGGAACATTTTGTTGAACATGGAATAAATATAATTAAACCTGGGTGGGTTGAACAAGACCCAGACCCATGTTACTGGGGGGACTTCAAAAAGATAGTTTCGTATTTAATAAATCATGCAAGAATAGATAGTGGAAATATAATAGGGGTAGGTATTAGTAGCTTGTCTCCCGATGTCGTAGCAATCGATGAGAAGGGAGATCCCATAAGACCTGCTATCATATACATGGATAGAAGGGCAGAAGAAGAATGTAGATGGGCAACTCAAATTATTGAAAAAGAAAAATTGCACCAGATAACAGGAAATGCTATAGATTCATATTTTGCTGGCTATAAGATGCTATGGTACAAAAGAAACGAGCCTGAGAACTATAAACGTACATACAAGATATTGAATGTATGCAAATACGTCGTGTTCAAACTCACAGAAATACCATCAATTGACTTATCAAATGCCGCTTTATGTGCTCCTTTCTTTGATTATTCAGGAAAGCAATGGTCAAAAGATATATGTAACAGGCTGGAATTCGATTTTGAGCTGTTACCTGATCTATACGATATGGGCACTATAATAGGGAAAGTTTCTCAAAAAGCATCAAAAGAAACTGGACTCGCTGCCGGTACACCTGTGATTTCATGTGCAGCTGACGCTATAATGTCATTTTTGAGTGTTGGAGGACTCAATGTTGGAGATTCAATATTCATGTACGGAACAACCGGTTGTTGGGGTTTAATAACCGACACTCCGATAATAGATCCGCGTTTTATTAACACATATTATCCAATACCTAACACATACGTAAGTGTTGGGGGAATAGTTGCCGCCGGCGCAATAATTAGATGGTTTAGAGATAATTTTGGTCAGATGGAGAAAGAATTTCAAACCAGTACAGATATTGATGCTTATAAACTTTTAGATCTGGAAGCTGAAAAGGTTCCGCCTGGATGCGATGGACTGGTAGTCCTTCCATACTTCATGGGTGAAAGAACTCCGATTTGGGATGCTAACGCAAGGGGTATTATCTTCGGTCTCACTCTTCATCACACCAGGTCACACATTTATAGGGCACTTTTGGAAGCTATCGGTTATGCATTAAGACATCATATTGAAGTCGCCTCGTCCATTGGTCTAAAGTTTAATCGTATAATTGCAGTTGACGGGGGCGCCAAAAGCCGTCTATGGCGACAAATTGTCACTGATATAATCAATATGCCTCAGGAATACGTGTCAGGGAGTTCTGGGGCTCCTTTCGGCGATGCTTTTCTGGCAGGCATAGGTGTAAAGGCCTTCAAAGACTACAAAGACATAATTAATTTTATAAAAATAGATGAGGTAACAAACCCAAACAGTGAGAACAATAAATTGTACTCACAACTGTACCAAGTTTATCTCAGACTATATAATGCAACAAAAGAAGATGCCCACTATATCAGTAAACTTCTAGGATGAAAACATTGATGGTTTTCATATTCTGGAATGTAAATTAGGTTGATACGGTAATTTAGATTAAAACGCAAAATTTTTATAGCGCGAAAATGAATTGTCAACTATGACGATTTCTCCAAAAATGAAAGCTGCTTTTCTGTATGGGCCTGAAGATGTCAGAATTGAGGAGACAGCCACACCGCTTCCAAAGAGCGGTGAAGTGCTTGTGAGAGTTAGATCTGTGGGGATTTGCCAAAGTGATCTGCGAGTTATAAGGGGAATTTATAAAACCAAATACTTTGATTTCGGAGTCGATAGCTACGGCTTGTCGGGGCACGAGTGGTCAGGAGAAGTTGCGATGGTTGGTGAAGGAGTGGATAACGTTAAGGTAGGTCAACGTGTTGTACCAGAAATAATTATCTCTTGCGGCTTATGTAGATCTTGTAAAAAAGGAATGTCAAATCTCTGCATTAATAAGAAAAATGTTCTAAGAGGGTATGCTGAATATGCTATAGTTCCAGCAAAGAATCTTTATCTTCTCCCAGATAACGTAGGCTTTGAAGAGGCTGCGTTAACTGAGCCTATTGCTGTATGTCTGCGTACAAACGATATAATCTCCCCTCGTCCTGGTGATACTGTACTGATAATCGGTAGTGGACCTATGGGGCTTATTCATTTGCAGGTATCGAAGTTATCTGGTGCTGCTGTTATTGTGTGCGACCTACTGGACGAACGTTTAAAAACTGCAGAAAAATTAGGCGCGGATTACACAGTTAATTCAACCAAACAGGATGTAAAAGATGAAGTTTTGAAATTCACGCAAGGATATGGCGCAGATGCCGTCATTGTAGCGGTTGGAGGGAGAAAGGCCATGGAAACGGCCTTAGCTTGCGTAGGGACTGGTGGAAAAGTGGTGGAATTTGCCGGCTCCTACCCAGCTGAGAATGTAGAGCTAGACCTAAACTTGCTACACTATAAAGAGATAATAATTACAGGAAGTTATGATCATTTGCCAATACACATGGACCGAGCTATTAGATTACTTGAAAAGAAAGCAATTAACGTGAAAGACTTAATAACACATAGAGTAAGCTTAGACAATCTGCATGAGGGAATTCGAATCGCGTCTGGTAAGACTTGTTTGAAAGTAATCGTTAACATTTAGATGATTACAAAACTGGAGTGAGTTTTGCAAGAAACACTTATATATCATAATACTTGCTATGAGCATCGAGAAATATGGAATACCTAATTGGGGTTGATATAGGGACGCTAGGTTCCAAAGGTATCGTTATCGATGCGGAAGGCAGGATAATATCTCAAAAATTTGTTGAACATGATATTAAAGTTTTGAAACCAGGATGGGTCGAACAGAATCCTGAAGTTTTCTGGAATGACTTTAAAACTATTACGAAAACATTAATCAGTGAGGCAAAAATAGCTAACGGAAAAATCGAGGCTGTAGGCATAAGCGGCCTGGTCCCAGATGTCGTCCCCCTAGACAGCTCAGGAAAACCAATCAGAGATTGTATAATTTACATGGATAGAAGGGCTGTTAATGAGGCAGAAATTGTTAGGCAAAAAATTGGCGAGAAAAAGTTGTATGAGATTTCGGGAAACGCAATAGACCCTTACTTCGCAGGGTATAAGTGCTTGTGGTTTCAACTTAACGAACGGAACAATTATAAAAAAACTTGGAAAGTTTTGGACGGATCGAAATATGTTGTTTATAAACTAACAGAGAGAGCGGTACTGGATTCCGCTACGGGTCCACTTTTTGCACCGTTCTTTAATTTGAGGGCTAAAGGATGGGATAATTGGTTGTTAAGCGAGCTAGGGGTTGAAAAGGAAAAACTCCCAGAAATAGTTTCACCTATTGATGTAATAGGTGAGGTTACGAAAGGCGCTTCAAAGGAAACTGGACTACCAGAAGGGTGTAAAGTAATTGCGGGTGGACCAGATTATCAGTTTTCAGCTTTCAGCGCAGGACTCACGGCACCTGGAGATACTATGATTATGTACGGCACAACAGGTTTGTTAGCTATTGTCTTGGACAGACCTTTATTTGACCCACGTTTGGTAAATAGCTTGTACATATTGCCAAATAGGTATATGTCATTCGGAGGCATGGCAACCACAGGGGCGCTCGTCCGTTGGTTCAGAGATCAGTTTGGTTTCATTGAAAAGGAAATTGAGAGATGGTCTGGGATAAGTGCGTACAGCTTGTTAGATTCCGAGGCTATCAAGACCCCTCCAGGTAGCGATGGACTCGTTGTTCTACCCTATTTCATGGGTGAAAGAACTCCCATATGGGATCCGGCAGCAAGAGGTACAATCATCGGACTTACTTTGTATCATACCCGTGGACATATCTTCAGAGCGTTATTAGAGTCAACAGGTTACGCTCTAAGACATCATCTTGAAATCATAAGAGAATTAAATATAAACATAAAGAGAATTGTTGCGGTAAACGGTGGAGCTAGGAGCGGTTTATGGAGGCAGATTGTTTCAGATATATTAGGGATGCCTCAACAATATATCTCGAATGCTATGGGGGCCCCCTACGGTGATGCCTTTCTGGCCGGTGTGGCTGTAAAAATATTTAAATCAGCTGAGGAAATCAATAAATTCATTAAAATAGATGTAGAAACAAGACCCAATGAGGAAAATAGCGAAATTTATACTAAGCTTTACGATATTTATAAAAAGCTTTACCCCACCCTCAAAGACTACATGAAGAGGTTGGCTATGCTGTAAAACATAAGCTTATATACCTTAAGTGTTATTAAAGAAAACGTCAATGCAGCACGATAAAAAATTCAACTTTAATTGGCGTTTTCTAAAGTATTATAAGACTAGAGGCTATCTAGCCCAAGTCGACCCTAAAAGAAGAGAAGCTGTGATATACTTACCAAATGAAAATATTACATTTATTTCAGATGTTTCTGATTATGTTAACATTGAGAAGGTTGAACCCGGTAGGATATACGATTTGAGTTTTTCCGTGTACATGGGCATTTTGGATCAGCGGCTCAGAGATCTTTTAGTGAAGAAACTAGAGGAACCCTATCTAAGCGAAAAACCATATACACGAAAATATTATTTATCACAACTTAGACCTATAGAAAACTTGTTTAAAAATATAGATGTCATATTTCGGTTTGAACTGTTACAAGTGTCTAACTGGTACTTTTCAGAAATTTTGAGGAAAAGATTTGAACAATTTCTTTTTGAACCACCCACTTCACTAACCGGATTTAAATGGCGGCATTTACTCAGATTGTGAGTGATAATCATAACTATTGTTCACAGTTTTTGTATAATATTATTCATGTATATTATTCTTTGGTATTGAATCTGTTTTGATTTTCCACTTTCTTCATGTCAATGGATGAAATGTAAGCTTATAATGTTAATCACTGTAAGAATTGAGATAAACATGTTAGTAATTTATGGTCTAGATTGCGAAATCATCAGAGTGGGAGTTGTAAGACTTCCTTATCCTGAAAAGTTTAAAAGTATCATATTGCAGAGAAGTGTGAGGTAATGCTTCCCGCTAAACCCCTAGCAATGCTAATGAGCTACCAGATGTGGAGGGCGTTGGCCCGAAAGAGACCGCTTATACTCATTGCCTTAATATTCCTATTGGAGATTGCGGTCTACTTGGTTCTCACCCGGCCGCTGGAGACTCTGGTAAGGTCGCTCGCTGGGTATGCGTGGGTTGTCGGTGTTCTGGCGCCTTAGACTGCGTTGATACACGTCCATGCACTGATGGTCGCGGACCATTACCTCAGCTGCAGAATACGAAACGGGGACGGCGGATTTATGGCTCACATGTCCTATAACGTGACTCGAGTATTGTGTGGGAAACATTTTAGGCGGGTTCTCCTTTCTCTCAATTCTAGTCATACTCTATTCTTCCTTCGCCGCGTCGATCTCCTCACACGTCTCCGGGCCGCAGAGGGGTTTGGATATCCTCCCCGCTTCGATACTTTCCACAATTTTGTCGGTAATGGTGTTTTATTCGCTGGTGCTTGCGTTGGGTGAGTTCCTCAGAAGAAACATGATGTAAACAATACTGGCTGGCATGATTTTCTTCACCAGCTTCATAGCCGAGACATACATCAACATAGTTTTCGATCATAAACAACGACCCATCACTACTTGAGGTGATCAAACACCTGCTCACATACGGGGCGGTAAGGCTTGCCTCGACAACCACCTTTAACGGACTCGGGACACCAGCCCTCAGCACAATCTTCCTCCAGTTCTTCACAGCCCTAAGTCTTCACACCGTCCTCATAGAGTGTGAAGACGTGCGGTGTCTCGGCGGAGGTTGCAGCCTATATTGCCGAGTACGCTTTAGACGCCCTTGAGGCACCCATAGTCCGTCTTAACTCACCTCCCATGCCGACTCCGCAGTCTGCATCCCTCGAGAGAGAGTACATGGTCACATCCGACAAAATAGTCGAAGCTGTGAAGAAG
>Ga0209670_100151_pt1 | contig 44594 bp, 39 predicted proteins | sample PerSpoBPS_BMetaG_FD_184741 | JGI IMG/M metagenome (GOLD analysis project Ga0209670, IMG submission 184741) | Thermal spring microbial communities from Yellowstone National Park, Wyoming, USA - Perpetual Spouter B (PS_B) MetaG (SPAdes) (version 3) | ecosystem: Environmental > Aquatic > Thermal...
CGAGGATGGAGGGCGGATCTCCCGGCAGCGGAAGCGCCCGAAGCACGCGCAACGCCTCCAGGCCATCCGCATCCGGAAGGGAGAGGTCCAGCACGATCAGCTCCGGCATCGGCTCCCGGCCCAGCCGTCGCAGGGCCGCCTCCAGGGTCGATGCCAGCTCCACCGCGAAGCCGGACCGAACCAGCCCGTCCCGGATCAGGGGGCCGAGATCCGGGTCATCTTCGATCAGCAGAACGACCGGCAGGCCCAGCGCCTCGGCTTCCCCCATCTCACCGCGCTCCCCACAGGACGATGGTCCCATCCTCCGCCCCCGAGGCCAGCAACCGTCCGTCCGGCGAGAACGCCAGGGCGACCACCGCCCCCGCCCCCTCATGTCCCCGCAACGTCCTCAGCGACGTCCCATCGGAGGCGCGGATCAGATGGATCTCGCCCGCGAAGCTGCCCGCTGCGAGAAGCGCCCCATCCAAAGAGAGCGCCAGGCTCCAAACCGGCCTTTCGGAAATCAGCTTCCGCGGCGGCCCGTCCTCCCGGAGCGGAAGCTGCCACAACCCGAACTCGGTTCCGACGAACAGCCATCGGCCATCCAGGCTGAAGGCCATCGTCGCCCGGATCCCCCCTTCCAGCGGAATCCGGCGGGGGGAAGCGCCGAAGACCGCCAGGGGTTCCAGATGGACCTCCCCGGTGGGCAGCCAGACCGCCAGCCATCGGCCGTCCGGACTGAGGGCGAGATGAGAGCCCAACCCCGGAACGCGAAAGACGTTCAACGGGCGGCCGGCCTCGTCCCCCACCTTCAGGAAACCGAAGCCCCTTCCCACCGGCGTCCTGCTCCCTGCGGGGACCGAAAACCGATAAGGTCGAAAGTCGTTGCCCCCGGCGATCACCGATCCCCCATCGGGGGACACCGTCAGATCCGAGCGCCACCATGGATCGCCTTCAAAGGTGGCGATCCGACGCCCATCCGGGAGGGTCCAGAGGTGGATCTTCCCATCCGCCCCGGCGGAGGCCAGCCACTCCCCCTGCGGGTGAAACGCGATGGCGGTCACCCAGAGGCGATGGGCGCCCCATGCGGCGATCGGCTGCGTGGAGGAGATCGGCCAGATGCGGAGGGTGCCGTCGCCGAAGCCCGCGGCCAGCCAGCGCCCCATGGGGTCGAAGGCCAGGGCCTCCGGATGCATCCCGATCGGGAAGCGCGCCTCCTGCCGCAACCGCATCTCCGGCCACGTCCAGAGCCGCAGGGCGCCGTCCGAAAACGCGGCCAGGAGTCCCTTCGGCGTCCCCTCCACGCTGTCTACCCAGGCGATCGGATCCGCATACAGGACCTGTCCCGCTCCGTCCGGGAGCGACCATGAGCGGACGGTTCGATCCGTGCCGCCGGAGAGGAGAACACGGCCATCCGGGGAGAAGGCGAGGGCGGTCACCGGGCCCTCGTGGCCGGCCAGCGAGACCGCCTGCGCCGCCGGCCCCCGCCACAGGAAGATGCGGCCATCGGATGCGCCGGCCGCCAGGAAGGAGCCGTCCGGGCTCCAGGCTACCGGGACGATCCACTCGCTGCCCGGCTCCAGCCGGCGACGCTCCTCCCCCGTGCGGGGATCCAGAAGGTGGACAGCCCCCGCGCTGGTCCCGGCGGCGAGCTGCGCCCCATCCGGCGAGAACTGCACGCTGAAGACCCGAATGTTCAAGCCAAAGGTCCACTCAGTCGTCGCCTTCTCCCGCTCGATGCGCATCGTGGCCTTGCGACCCTGGAGAGGAAAGGTCCAGCGGGGCGTGAGCGCCGGGATCTCCCACAGGCCGATCCCCCCGAGCCATCCCGCCGCCAGATGCCGGGAGTCGGGGGAGAAGGCCAGGCTTTCCACGAAAGGGCCGGGAGCCTGCACGGAACGGACGATGGCCGGCCCGGAGGGCGATCCCAGATAGATCCGCCCCCCCTCGGTCCCCAGGGCGAACCACCGGCCATCGGGGGAGAAGGCCGCCTCCAGGATCGGATCTCCCCCCGGGATCGCCAGCTCGTGAATCGGCCGAAGGGTCTCCGTATCCAGCCATTTCGCTTTATTCCCGATGGAAAACAGGATCCGGCGTCCGTCCGGGGAAAGGGTCGCTCCCGCCGGCACGCCCTCCGCCCCCCAGCGGGCGAGGGCCTCGATCCGAGCCGGGGCGGCCCCCAGGGGCTCCTGCGGGAGGGCGAAGGTCGCGCCCTCCGCAACGGCCTCCGGGGAAGGCGAGGGCGTGGGGAGGGAAGGCCTCTCCGAGGAAGGCGTGGCGGTTTCGCCGGGGGCAGGCGAACGGATCGGGGCGGGGAGCCGCCCGGCGAACTCCCGCAGGTAGGAGACCGCGATGGCCATCCCGGCGCCGAAACCGAGGGCCGGGACGGCCAACAGGATCGTGAGCAGGAAGGCCCATCGGCGTCGTTGCCGCGCCCTTCGGGCCTGTTCCAGCTCCTCCAGCCAGCGACGCGCCGTGCGATCCCCCCGCTGGAAGTCGGGGCGGCGCGCCACGATGCGGCGCAGCGCCGCATATGCGGCCTCGCGATCGCCGGATTGAGCGGCGGCCTCCGCCGCGGCCCAATCCGCCTCCAGGGCCTGCATCTCCTCACAGCGATGGCAGGCCTCGGCCCAGCGGTCGCGGTCCGGGTGCGCGGGGAAGCGGTCCATCAACCAGGCGTAGAGCTCCCTCGCCTCCGCCCAGAACCCTTCCGCCTCCCAGCGCCGGGCCCGCTCCAGGCTGCGGGCGATCAGCGCCTCGGCATCCTGCTCTCCATCCTCCGGCATCCGTCCTCCTCTGGAAAACGTTCCGGGCCTGCGGTCGCAAGGGAGCGCCCTCGCCGTCCCCTCAGCGCGGGAAGAGGCCCTGACCGAGCAGCTGAAGCACCATGCCGCCGGCCAGCATGCACATCACCGCCGGGCCGATGATCAGGGCGACCAGCATCGAGGCCACCGGGCCGACCCGGCCCACCCACTCCCGGGCCTTCTGGATGCGGCGGGCGCGCATATCCGCTGCGATGCGGGTGACCGTGGGGGTGAGCGGCTGGCCGAGGCGCTCCGCCTGCTGCATGGCCTCCACCCAGATCCGCAAGGCCGGGGCGTTGTTGCGCGCGAGCAACCCCCGATACGCCTCCATGCGGGGGAGGCCCATCTCCAGCTCATGCAGGAAGCGGCGCAGCTCCTCGCCCAGCGGGTTCTGCAGGCGCTCCGTTAGATGGCGCAGGGCGGCCTCGAAGGCCAACCCGGCCTCCAGCAACACCGCCAGGGTGTCCAGGAAATCCGGAACGGCCCGGTCGATCTGTTGCTGGCGTCGCTCCGCCAGGCGGTTCATCCAGAACGTCGGGGCCAGGAAGCCTCCGGCTGCGGCCAGGACAGCCACGATCAGCATGCAGCCGCCGAAGCCCAGCAGGATGTCCATCAAATAGAGGAAAACCCCGAAGGCGGCCCCGGCGAGGCCTCCCAGCACATGCATCCCGTAGAAAGCCTCCACCGTCAGGCCGTAAGGATAGCCGGCCTGGGCCAGGGTCCGGGCCAGACGCTCCCGCCCCAGCAAGCCCCAGAAGGCCGGGATCTCCCGGGCCAGCCGGAGCGACCAGCGGTGGATCCGCTCGGAGAGCGAGGAGCGGCTGACGGCCGCCGGATAGGTCTGCTCCAGGCGCAACCGGGTCTCAGAGGGGAGCGCCCAGTGCCAGACCGCCGCCGCCGTCAGGAACACCGCCACCAGGCCCATACAACTGAAAAGCTCGACCATCCCCTTCACACCTCCACGTGGGTGATGCGGCGGATCAGCAGGAAGCCGCCGATCTGCAAGGCGAGGCTGAAGCCCAGGATGACCCACCCGAGGGGCTGGGTGATCAGGGCGTCGATCATGCCGGGCATGAGGGCCCGGAAGAGGATCAGGAAGGCCATGGGGAGGGCGATCACCAGGATGGCGCTGAAACGGGGCTCCTCGGTGAGGGCCCGGATCTCCCGTTGCATGCTGCGCCGCTCCGCCATGGTGATGGCCAGACGCTGCAGAACCCGGGTCAGGTTCCCCCCGGCCCGCTGCTGGGCCAGGATCACCGTGATCATCAGCTCCAGGTCCGCGGAAGGATAGAGCCGGTAAAGATGCTCGAGGGCCTCGTGAAGGGGATAACCCAGCAGCAGCTGCTGGTAGACCTTCCGCAGGCCCCCGGAGGCCGGCGGAGGGAGGCGATCGGCCGCCTCGCCGATAGCCTGGACGATGGTCTGCCCGGCCCCCAGGCCCCGGGCCAGGGCGTCCGCCACGTCCGGCAGCTGCTCGGCGAAGCGGATGGCCCGTTGCCGCGCCCGGTGGGCGAGATAGCGCCCCGTGGCGAAACGCACCGCGAACAGCGCCAGGGAGAGGACCAGGAAGAACGACAAATTCAGGAAGAGGGCGTTCAAATAAAGGACCACGAACACCGCGAAGGCCTGCAAGGCCAGGACCTCGTGCGGGCGCAAGGACAGATCCGCCGCCTCCAGGCGCTGGGCGAGCCGTTGACCGGATGCGCTCGCGTCGAACCGGGCCCCCAGCTCCAGCAGGAAGCTCCGGGCTTCCGCGGAGCGGATCACCAGCGACCGCGCTCGCTGGCCGATCTCCCGGCGCTCCAGATAGTGGACCAGATGGGCTCCCACCGCCAGCCCGGCCAGGACCCCGGTGAGGATCAACCCGATCAGGTAGCCGATCCCTTGCATCGCCGACGTCATGGCCACTGCTCCCGGGAACGTCGAAGGAGAACGCGGATGAGGACGAAGCCTCCGGCTCCCGCCGCCGCGATCAGGCAGAGCCAGATCGGCGAGAAGCCTCCATCCCCGCCGGCGGCGACGGTCAGGCGCCACTCCCCTCCTTCCACCGGCGCCCCCTTCTCCTCCCGGGCTCGGATCCGGATCTCCCGGGGCTGGCGGATCCCTTCCCCGGACACCCGGATCTTGCGGCGGACGATCTCCCGGGCGGGGATGGACAGGGTGGAAGGCGCAACCTGAACCCCGGCCCCCTCCTCAACGACCTCCAGACGCAGCTGGGCCGGCCGATCGAGGGTGGAGGTGATGATCAGGGTGAGCTCGCCGGGCAGGTTCAGCGCCCGGGGGGAGCGCTCCAGGGCGACGAAGAGGCGGCCCTCCGTCGAAGCGCCCACCTGCAGATCCGCCACCACGGCTTGAGGATACACCCGGGGTCCCGCCGGCCCGAGGGCCCGCACTTCTCCCAGAGCCAGGAAACGCACCGGCCCGCCTGCGGGCGGACGGAACACCCACTCCCATCGATCCGCCAGGGCCTCCATCCGCTCTGGGGGCTGATAGCGGGCGTTGCCCACCCGCCATCCCACCCAGCGCCAGCGGACCTCCTCCACGCCCGGCGGACGGGGGACGGTGACGGTGATGGGCATCCCTGGCGCCGGGGAGGCCGGGGCCTGCGCTTCCAGCGCCGGCAGATCCGCCATCCGGTCCAGCCATACCGGCTGCTCCCAGACCCCGCCCGCCCAGCTCAGGCGGAAGGCGCCCTCCACCCGCCCGGAGAGGGCTTCGGCGGGGATCAGGCCGCCGGCCCGGCCGTCCCCTCCCTCGCGATCCGCATCGCCCCCATCGTCGCGCAACGGCGCCCGGATCTCCCCCGTCTGCCATTCCAGGGCTGCGCCGGAGAGCCGCTGGGGGAGCGTCGCCTCCAGATAGATCGGCGCCCCGGAAGGGGCGAGCAGCCGGCGGGAGGGGCCCGGCTCCGTCAGGAGCAACGGCTCCCTCAGGCTCACCACCACCCCCAGCCGGGCCTCTTGATCCCCCTCCATCCGGACCCGCCACTCTCCTTCATAGGACCCGAAGGACAGGAGGGTGACGATCTCCAGGCGCTCGGTGCGGACGACATCGATGCGCGCCTGGGCGGCCGGGCCGAGCCAGTCCGTGTCTTCGTGAACCAGGGTCACCAGGCGGGCGGAGGGGGTGGGGCGAACCAGGACGAAGGCCGCCCAGGCGGCGCCGGGGGGCAGGACCAGGCGCTGCTCCAGCCCCGGCGGGAGAGAGATCCAGGTCGTCCAGCGATGGGGAGAGAGGGCGCCCCAGAGGCGCAACGCGGCCTCATAGCGCTCCGGGTCCGACAGGCGCGTCGTCGCGGCGCCTCCGGAGGCCTGACCGAGGGTTTGATCCAGGAGGGAAAGGCTCTGCTCCAGCCCCAGAGCGAAGAGCGGGCGGGCCGGCGGGCCGGCCAGCCGGGCGGCGGCCCCGGCGAGGGCCTCCGCGGCCTTCGGATCCGCCCGGGCCAGGGCGAGCAGGCCGACGAAAGGGGCGGGCTCCGGAAGCTGGCTCAGGCTTCGCACGCTCAGATCCACCATCCGGGGCCAGTTGGCCTCCCCGCCGTCGAACCCGCTCAGACGACGGAGGAGGGCGCGGAAGGCCGCCCGATCTTCCGGATCCCTCATCCGCAGCGCGCCGCCCACCATCCGCGGGGAAGGCCCTCCGCGGAGCAGGAGCAATCGGTCCGTCGGCGCGGCGGTGGCCGCCCACAGCAGGAGCACGTCCGTCATCGCCTGGCCGATGCCGGGGCCCGGCGCGCGGCCGGAGCGGTCGGCGATCAGCACCAGGTCGATCGCATCGCCCCGGCCCTGGGCCGTCGCCGGGATAGAGGGGACGCCGAGCCAGCCGGAAACGGCGAGAAGGAGGAGCAGTCGGGAAACCCACGAGCGCGGCAAGTCTTCCTCCGGGTTCACAGCGAGCTCAAGGGCTTGCGACGGCGATCATCCGGCGCGCCATCCGCAGGGCGATGGGGAGCAACCCCGCCATCATGCCCTCTAAGGCGCCGTCAGGGCGATGGCCCGGCACAGCAACAGGAGCCCGATTGGCAGCAACAGCAGAAATATCCGCGCCCAGCGAGCGGACCGGGATTCCCGGGGCGGCCCGCTCTCCCAGAGCAACAGGAGAGCGGAGGCCATGCCCATGGCTGCCACAGCCGTCATCGCCCAACGCCCGAGGGGATCGCGGTCCAGGCCTCCCACCAGCCCGGCGATCATACCCCCCAGCAGCCCGATGGTCAGACATCCCAGACCCGGCGTTCCTGAACGAGCCCTTCCACGATCCTGTGCCGACATCGAAACCTTTCCCCCATCCGGAATGTCCTCCTCATCCTCCTCGTGGATCGCTATCCTGGAGATCCCTTAGTCATCGCAAATCGAATAGAGCCCACGGCTCTGGAAGGGAGGAGCGGCTTCCAGGAGCTCCCGCACCCTCTTCCGGGACGGAAAGCGCGGAGGACCATCCGGGCGAGCAGAATGGACACACCGACCTGAAGCCCTTTCCCGCTCGATCCCCTATCCTCCGCGCAGAAGCCGCAAGATCGCCCGACCGAGAACAAAAATCAAAATTATCTGAAAAATAAACAAAATGATCCCAGATATATCGCCTGATTTAATATAAGAACGAACCTGAAAATAAATAGAAGCCAAAACAATAATCCCCGATGAGATGAGATAGAGGACGGCTAATCCCTCTTCCAGCCCCGGGTATGCTATTCCCCATGTTGTCCTTAGCCATCGAGCCAAGAATGCAAAGAGGATAAGCCCCCCCAACATCCAGAGGGCTCCGATTGCACCCAGAATTAAACTTATCTTTTCATCTTTATCGATCATTTATTGCCTCCTAATAAATTTTTATACAAATTTTTAATAGACCACTTGGAAACAGTCTTAATTGAATCTACAACCCACTTGTTCCATCCAGTCGCTTCCAATCCAACGACGATCGGAAGCATAAACACACTGGTTATCAAGCTCTCCCCAGGATCAAAACTCTTTCCCATTATTCTTGATTGTGTATAAGATCCAAAAATATTTACTGATATAACCGAAAGAACAGAGAAAAACAATTGTCTTGTTACTGGAGTCGAAAAAATCCATTTAATTCGGTTAATAAGCATATTTAAGTTAACTGGCCTTCCTTTAAACTTTGGAAGTTGGGCTTTGAACCCTTTCATGAATCCAAAAGTGCATAAAGAGACAAGTAAATTGGAAGCGAATATCAAACCAATTTCCTGTAGAGCACTTTGGTCTCCTTTGAATACTTGAGGAATCATCTCGGGTTTCATTATTAAATTTAAAAGAGTAGCAATAGCGGAATTTCGAAGAGCCCCGAGTAACCATTTTGCGATCCCCGCCCATCCACCTGCCAAAGCCGCTGAGAGACTGATCACAAACCCAGCCACCAGGAATCCAACCATCAGGGCGGAGCCAAAGCATTCCCAGAACCCCTTGCCCTGCATCTGCTGCCAGATCCCTACCCCAATTGTAGCCACCAGCACCAGAATCGCAGCAATCACAGCAACAGGCAACGTGATCAACCCGCCCAAAACGGCCAGAGCGATCAGGCCGATCACCACGATCGCCGCCAGCAACCCGGCCACGGCCCCTTTCAGCCATGTATCCCATTGCTGAACTACCCACGCCCATGCCTGCCGTCCGGCCTCCCCAACCTGACGCCCCACCCATTTCACCCCCTCCCAGAACGCCCTGGCCCCCCGCTGGATCGTTGGCCACACCACCTCCTTCCCGCATTCGACCGGATGCGTGACGCACCACCACAGATCCCGAGGCGATTCCTGCGCGCCCGGCTCCCCCAGACCCCCCCGCACACAATCAAGATCCATTCGTTGCACACATTCGAAGAAGTAAGCGATGGTCTCTCCCACCGTCCGCCCGGTCGACTCCGAGGCCCGATACGTGATCCAGAAGGCCACCGCCCCGACCAGGGCCAGGATCACCAGCCCGATCGCCACCCATTCCAGGGTCTGCAACCCTCGCTCCCCACGCAGCCATCCTCCGGATCGTCGCGCGCGCATGGCCTCCCCTCCCGAAACGCGCGTCCGAACGCCCCTCCGAGCGCCCCCCTCCTCCCCGGCGCTACGAGGGGGCGGTCATCTCCTCATCGACCTCCGGCGCCTGGATCCATCGCTCCCCCTCCACCCAGATCTTCGGGCTCGGGTCGAAGAGATCCGGCGACCAGGAGACCCCGTGTTCCTCAAAGCGCCGCAGGCAGAGGGCCGGCTGATATCCGGTGGCCGCAAAGTAGCCCCGCACCTTCTCCTCATCCTCCGTCGTCCCCACCGGACGGAACACATAGATCGGCTCGGTCCGGATCAGCTCCTCCCGCACCCCCACCACCTCGTCGATCCGAATCACCTTGCGGGTGCCATCGATCAGGCGGGCGACCTGGACCACCAGGTTGAAGGCGCAGATCAGGCGACGGAGGGCGGCCTCGGGGAGGTCCGCCCCCTCCCGGGCCATCCGCAGCATGGTCTCCAGCCGGGCGAAAGCGTCTTCCGGGGAATTGGCATGCAGGGTGGTCATCGAGCCCTGGTGGCCGGTGTTGATGGCCTGGATCATGTCCAGGGCCTCCCCGCCCCGCACCTCCCCGACGATGATCCGATCCGGCCGCATCCGCAGGGCGTTGATCACCAGATCCCGAATGGTGATCTCCCCCTCCCCGAACTCATCCGCCGTCCGGGTCTCCAGGCGGACCCAGTGAGGCCGGTTCAGGCGCAGCTCCGCGGTGTCCTCGATGGTGATGAGGCGCTCCTCCTCTGGAATATAAGAGGCCAGCAGGTTAAGCAGGGTGGTCTTCCCGCTGCCGGTGCCGCCGATGACCAGGATGTTCAGTCGGGCCTGCACCGCCCGCCGCAGGAAGATGGCCATGCGGCGCTCCAGGGAGGCCCGCCGGATGAGGTCCTCGGGGTGGATCAGCTCTTTGCGGAAGCGCCGGATGGTGATCACCGGCCCGTTCAGGGAGAGGGGCGGCAGCACGATGTTGACCCGGCTCCCATCCGGCAGCCGGGCGTCCACCAGAGGGCGCTTCTCGTCGAGGCGCCGGCCGGCGTGGGCGGCCATCACCGCCGCCATCTCCAGCAGCTGCAGCTCATCCCGGATGTTCAGGCGGTCCGGCGGGACCGGCTGGAGCTGGCCGCGGCGCTCGACGAACACCTGACGCGGGCCGTTGATCATGATCTCGGTGACGGCGGGATCCCGCAGCACGTCCGGAGGCAGGCGGCCCTCCAGGGGATCCACGCGCAGGGCCGCTTCGATCCGATCCACCTCTGCAGGGTCCACCCAGCGGCGCATGCGGGCCAGGCTGCGGGGGCGCACCCCGGTGGGGGTGAAATACCCGTAGGCCCGCCCCATCTCGTCCACCCCCAGCTGATAGTAGAGGAAGAGGTCCTTCAAGATCAGCTGGTCCCCCTTGAGGCCCTGCACCTCGGTGATCGCCACCACCTTGCGCTCGCCGCCGGGGAGGCGGGCCATCTGAACCACCAGATCGATGGTGGCCAGCTGCTCCCGGATGGCCCGCAGGGAGAGCTGCTGGGCCGCCTCGGCCCACATGACCATGGTCTCCAGCCGGGAGAAGGCCTCCTGGGGGGAGTTCGCGTGCACGGTGGTCATGGAGCCCTCGTGGCCGGTGTTCATCGCCTGCAGCATGTCCAGGGCCTCCCCGCCCCGCACCTCCCCCACCACGATCCGATCCGGCCGCATTCGCAGGGAGAGGCGGACCAGATCCCGGATGGTGATCTCCCCTTTGCCTTCGACGTTCGGGGGCCGGGCTTCCAGGCGCACCACATGGGGGTGCTGTTCGTAAAAGCGCAGCTCGGCGATGTCCTCGATGGTGATCACCCGCTGTTCAGGCGGGATGAAGCCGGCCAGCACGTTGAGCAGCGTGGTCTTGCCCGAGCCCGTGCCCCCGGAGACCAGGATGTTGAGGCGGGCTCGCACCGCCGCCTTCAGGAAGGCAGCCATGGTCTCGGTGAGGGTGCCGTTGGCGATGAGATCCTCCATGGTGAAGGCCCGCTCCCGGAAGCGGCGGATGCTCAGGACGGGGCCGTCAACGGCGATGGGGGGGATGGCGGCCGCCACCCGGCTGCCGTCCGCCAGCCGGGCGTCCACCCGGGGGTTGCTCTCGTCCAGCCGCCGCCCCAGGGGGGAGAGGATCCGGTCGATGATGTGGAGCAGGTGCTCGCGGTTCTCGAACTCCACGTCCTCCTGGCGCTCCAGACGGCCGAAGCGCTCCACGAACACCTCGGCCTGTCCCTCCTCGCCCGGCCGGGCCCTCCAGTTCACCATGATCTCCGTGATCTGGGGATCCCGGAGCAGCGGCTCCAGGGGCCCCAGCCCCACCGTTTCGTCCAGGATGAGGTTGACGATCTCGGACTGCAGGGTGGGGGAGAGGACCTCCCCTTCCTCCCGGATCATCTGGGCGAGCATCGCCTCCAGGCGCGCCCGGAGGATGGGGCGGGGCAGCTGGAGCAGGGCCCCCAGGTCTCCCTCCTCCATCAGGCGGCGGCGGTAATGCTTCGCCAGCGCCCGCAGGGAGCTGCGCTCCTCCGTCCGCGCCCCATCCCCGCGCCGGGACGCCTCCAGTCGCTCCAGGATCGCCATGGGTTCCCTCCCATAAAAGGGAATCTCGCCGGCCGGGGGATCCGGACCGCGCGCCATCCCCCCGGCCGGCCGCAAGCTGAATCATCGCCGAAGGCGCCAGGGTATCCGGAGGCCGAGTCCGCTCAGCGCGACGATGCTCCCTTCAGGATGCTCATAGTCGACCCGATCATGGATTGGAACCATCATCTCACCCAGTTGGCGTCGGAGTATCCGCCGGCGGCGGTGTCGAAGTATCCGCCGGCGGCGGTGTCGAAGTATCCGCCGGCGGCGGTGTCGAAGTATCCGCCGGCAGCGGTGTCGGAGTAGCCGTCGGCGGCGGTGGCGGCGGAGTAGCCGTCGGCGCGCCGGAAGGCCCGGAGCCGCCCGAACCGCCGGAGGGCGGAGCGACCGACGACGGGGTCTCCGTCGGCGGTGGCGGAGTCGGAGCGGCGGTTGGCGGGCGGGTGGGCGTCGAAGGCCGGGGCGTGAAGGTGGGCGTCCGCGTGGGGGTGGGCAACGGGGTGGAGGTCGGCCCGGCGGCTCCGCCCTCCATGTCCCCGGCCGCCGCCCCCGAGCCGGGCAATCGAATGGGCGTGGCCCGCGGCCGCAGGAAACCGCCCCCGGAGCCCCCCTCGCCCCAGCCGCCTCCCAGCGCCACCGCCCAGGCCAGCGCCAGCCCCACGACCGCCGCCAGAACGCCCAGCCCCGCCGGGATCGCCCAGGGCGGCAGCCGGATCCGAATCGGAGGCGCGACGATCCGCCGCCCCGGCATCTCCATGATCGCCACGGAGATGTTGTCCGGCCCCCCGGCCGCGTTCGCCGCCGCCACCAGGGCTTTCGCCGCCTGCTCGGCGGAGCGGGTCCGCACGATCTCCAGGATCTGCTCGTCCGGGACCACGTCGTGGAGGCCGTCGGTGCACAGCAAGACCACATCCCCCGGCTGGAGGGCGATAGGCTGGTGATGGGGATCGGGCGGCCCTCCTCCATCCAATGGGGCCGTCCGCAGATCCACGTCCACCTCGGGCTGGATGCCCACATAACGCTTGAGGACGTTGCGGTTGGGATGGGTCCGGGCCTCCTCCGGGGTCAGCCGGCCCGCCTCGATGGCCTCCTGGGCCCAGGTGTGGTCCACGGTGAGCTGCACGATGCGATCGCCCCGGATGAGATAGGCCCGGGAGTCCCCCACGTGGGCCAGGTAGAGGCGGCCGTCCTCGATCACCGCCAGGGTGACGGTGGTGCCCATGCCCTTCCAGAGAGCTTTCTTCTGGCCCTCGGCGAAGACCGCCCGGTTGGCCTGGACGACGGCCTGAACCATGGCCTGGGGGAGGGGCGTCGCCGGGTGCTGCCGCAGGAACTCGACGATGTGCCGGACGGCCATGTGGCTGGCCACCTCGCCGGAGGCCTGGCCGCCGATGCCATCGGCCACGATGGCGAAGTAGCGGGGCCGCCCGCCGGGGCCCGGGATCACCCCCGTCTCCACCGCGTCCTCGTTGTTCTTCCCGCTCATGCCGGGGTGGGTTTCCTGCACCAGGCGGAGCTCCCGGCCGTCCGGGGCCTTCCCCCCTGAAGCCGGAGCCCTTCGATCTTTGAACGCACTCCCTTGCGCTCGAGCGGGCATCGCGCACCTCCTTTCTCCAACGATCGCCCCGTGGGCCTCAGGGCGTCGGCGTCGGCGGAAGGATCGGAGCAGGCGCCGGGGTGCGGGTGGGAACCGGCGTGGAGGTTGGCTCGACGCGCGCCGCCGGAGTCGGGGAAGGCGCCGGCCCTCCTCCCTGGATCACGAGGGGGGTGGGGGTCATCCGCACCACCGGCGTGGGGGTGGCCTCCGGCGTGGGAACCCCCCGTCCGCCGGAGAGATAGAGCCCCCAGCCGGCCGCCGCCAGGGCCAGCAGGAACGCCATGATCAGGCTCCAGCCCAAAGAGGGCTTCGGCAAAGCCATCCTGGACAAAGGGAATATGGATGACGCGGGAGGGGGCGACGGCTCCGGCTTGGGCTTCTGTTCCTCCTCCAGGAAGCGCCGGTGCCAGGGCACCGCCTCGTTCAGCCGGCGGGCGACCAGGGAGGCCGATGGCCGCCGCTCCGGATCCTTCGCCAGCATCTCGAAGATCAGATCGTCCAGGGGCGCCGGGGTTTCCCGGCGCAGCAGGGAAGGACGGGTGGGCATGCTCTTGCGGATGGCGCTGGTCAGCTGCTCGCGGCTCCGCCCCTCGAAGGGCAAACGCCCGGTGACCATGCGATACAGGACCACCCCCAGGGCATAGATATCGGCCGGACGAGGATCGGGACGGGCGGTGCCGCCCTTCTCCTGTTCGATCTGCTCCGGGGCCATGTAAAGAAGGGTTCCCGCCTCCAGCCCCCGCGCCCGCTGGCGCTGGGCCAGCCCGAAATCCACCAGCACCGCCTCGATGCCCTCCTGAACCGGCCGTCGGAACAGGATGTTGTTGGGCTTGATGTCCCGGTGGGCGACGCCCCGGGCGTGAAGGTATTCCAGGGCCATGGCGACCTGGTAGCCGATCTCCACTGCCACCTCAATGGGCAGAGGCGAGCGCCGCTTGAGCAGCTCCTCCAGGCTCCCCCCCTCCAGCAGCTCCATCGCGAAATACCACTGCCCCGTCTCGGGGATGCGTTTGCTGTAAACCGCCCGCGGCCCCTCCTCCAGCGGATACAGCCGGACGATGTGAGGGTGGTGAAGCTCGCGGAGGATCTCCACCTCCCCCTGCAGGGCCTCTTCGTAGAAGACTTGCTCGGGCGCCGTTCCCTCGCCGCCCCGCCCCCCGGGGGCTGTCTTCACAGGGCGGGAGACCTTCAGCACCACCCGGGCGCCGCGCCGGGTGTCGCGGGCCAGATACAGAACCCCCATCCCGCCCTCATGAAGCGGCCGCTCGATCTGAAAGGCGTCGATCCGTTCGGGAGCCTCTTTCAGCATCTTGCGCCTCCGTCACGAAAAGGGCGAAGTCTCGGAAGTCCTCACTGGTCCGGCTCGTGAAACACACGGGTCCGATCGTCCGCCTCCGAGAACGGCTCGGTTTCCTCGCCGGGAGGCTTGGAGGACACAGGGCCCGGGGAGGGCCGGGCGGGCTGGACCTCCGGGCGGATCTCCTGCTGATCCAGGCGCAGCCGGAAGTGCAGCTGCACGCGGCCCAGGTTGATGAGATCCCCATCCTGGAGGCGGGCGCCGTTGATGGGGACCTGCTCGTAGTTCACATAGGTGCCGCTGGTGCTCCCCTCGTCATAAATGTAGAAGACCCCTTCCTCCACCTCCTCAATGCGGCAGTGCAGCCGGGAGACGGAACGATCGTTGAAGACGATGTTGACCAGCGTCTCGTCCCGGCCCAGGCGAACATGGGTGCTGCGGATGGGGATGGTCCGCCGCTCCGCATCGCCCTCCACCACCACGAGCCAGGCGCGCGCCGGCTCGCCTCCTCGGGCGGCCCCGGAGGGGAAGAAGGGCTCCGTGACCTCCTTGATGCGCTGCACAATGGGCTGGGTCATGGAGACGGCGGCCTCGCGCAGCCGGGGGACGCGGGTGAAGGCCACGGCCGCCACCGCCAGGGCCATCAGCGCCACCACGCATGAAACCACCGGCAAAAGGTCCAGGATCCCCCGGCCGGCCGGGGCGGGCGCCACCCGGGGGCGGATCCACAGCCCCTCCCCGGTGCTGACCAAACCCAGGGTGTCCTCCACATCCACCTTCAACGGGTAAACCTCATTCGGAGTCCGCCCCAGCGTCTGGCTCAGATCCACCACGCCCTCTAAGATCCATGTGCCCCCTTCGATGCGCGGCTCGGCGGTCTGCTCGAAACGGGCCACATTTTCGCCGATCCGGACCTGACGGATCAGGTGCTGGCAATTCGTGCACTGATCCTCCCTTCGGATGCGGATCGTGATGGGCAGCGAGGGGGTCTGGCTGGCCCGGATGGGATCCTCGATGCTCCCCCGTCCCTCCGCCCGGCCTTCCCAATCGATCTCCACCACCGGGGCAGCGAGATGGATCGCATAAGACTCCTGCGCCTCCATCGCCTGTCCCCCCGCATCCAGGCGGACACGGATCTCGTGGGTGCCTCCCTGCCGAACCCGGGACCGATACGACAACGCCCAGATCCGCCCCCAGGACGGGATAGACTTGTAGAAGGAAGCGAGGGCATCCGGATCCCTTCCGTAGATGAACACCTTCCCTCCGGTCTGGCTGGCGAGGCGACGCAGGTTCTCCATCGCCCGTTCGCTGCCCCGGCCTTGAGCGGGGCCGATCTGGATGGCATGGACCACGATGCGATGGTTAAGGGCTCGCTGCGTCACATCGGTCACCTGCTGATCGCTCAGGAAATCAATGCCGTCGGAGAGCACGATCACAAACCCCGGCCGGCCCAGGGCATCCGGACGCTGGATCAGCAGCTCCATGGCCCTGCTCAGCAGATCGAAGAGGGGAGTGGCCTCCTTCCCCTTGGGCCGCCCCGGGAACTCGAAGACCTGCAGCTGGTTTGAGACCGCGCCGCCGTCCTCGGTCAGCTTCTTGGGGCCGATGAAGTCGATCGTGTCCCCGATGGGAGCGATCAGGGCCATGCGCGACTTGGGATCTTTCGACCCCGCGACCTGGCCGACGAACTCCCTCGCCTCCTCCAGCCGGGATTTGCCGGTGTAGCCGCGGGATCGGGGGCTGATGATGCTCTGGCTGGCATCCAGAAGGATGACGATGTCGGCCCCGCGGGGCGCGGGCATCAGGGCCTGATCCCCGGGGGGGATCTCCTGGCGATCCTCCTGCAAAGAGGTGACCCGAACCGGCTGATCCGCGGGAAGCCCGGTGGAGAGATCCACCAGCTGGAAGAAGACCGTCACGGTGGGGAATTGCGTGACATCCGCCCCGTATCCCCGGACGGCGAGGATCCCCCTTTGGGCGGAGACGGGAGGAGCGAGGAGGATCAGGAACAGCCCCAGGCCGGCCAGGGCTCCCAGCGAAAGCGCCAGCGCCATCCGCATCCCATGCTTGCCCTTCATGCGTTCTCCCTCCCCGGATGTTCGAAAGCAACCTGCAGCTCGACGTTTCCGATCCGCAACCGGGCCCCCTCCGGGAGACGGTAGGATCGATCCCGCTCCAGGGGGGCCCCGTCCATCCACGTCGTGTTCACCGTCTCGGGAAAGACCCGGATCCACCATGCGCCATCCTCCAGCCACAGCCGGGCGTGTCGACGGGAAACGTAGCGCCCGGGATCCTCGGCGCTCAGGTCCACCTCCGGAGGGTTTCCCTCCCGGCCGGAGCGACCCAGGATCCCCTCGCGCTCCAGCCTGAAGATCCGGCCGGTGGAGGTTCGCAGCACCAGGATGGGGGGCCGGGCCAGGAGGGCCTCCACATGGGCCAGGAGCGCCTCCGCCTCCGGGTGCTGCGGCGCGCGGGCCAGCACCTCCCGGAGGATCTCCCGGGCCGCCTCAAGTTGCCTCCCTTCGATCCGCCGGCGGGCCTCCGTCACCTGCCGGGCGATCTCCTCCTGCAAGCGGGTTTTCTCGATCTCCTCCTTCAGCAGCATCGCCTCGGGATGGCTGGGCCGGAGACGCAGGATGCGGTCGACGTGCTCCGCGGCCAGGTCCAGGGCCCGCAGCTCGTAGAGGGCCTGGGCCTCCGCGCGCCAGAAATCCATCCCCCATCCCCGCTCCTGAAGGACGGCCGCCAGAGCCTCCAGGGCGGCATCGGGATCCGGAAAACGGGCGCGCGGGTCCTTGTCCAGGGCGCGCAGGAGCCAGCGCTGGAAGGCCGGCGGCACATCGGAGCGCTGGAGGGGCGGGGGCGCCTGGCTGCGATGGGCCTCCCGCCGGCGGGCCGGATCATCATAGATGAAGAGGGGCCGGCCCTCCAGGAGGTGGTAGCCGATGGCCGCCAGGGCATACAGATCCGTGGCGAACCCGGCCTCCCGGCCCTCGATCAGCTCCGGGGCCAGATAATCCGAAGTCCCCAGGGCGTCCCATGGGCTGACCCCCGGCTGGGTTCGATAGACCGCGCGGGCCAGCCCGGGATCGGTCACATAGAACCGGCCCCCTTCCCCCCGCACCAGATTGCTCAGCTTCAGGCCGCCGTGGAGGGTTTGGACGCGGTGGATCGCCCGCAGGGCGAGCAGGACCCGCCAGAGGCACTCGGCCACCTGGCTGAAGGACAGGCGGCCTCCCTCCTGCTGCAGGATCATATCGAAAGGCGTCGCCCGCTCGATCCACGGGTAAACGACGTAAAGGGCATCCTCATCAGGATCATGCCCGACGGAGAGGGGAGCGACCAGATACGGATGGGAGAGATCCTTGAGGCGTCCTGTTAGATCCTCCAGGGCTCTCTCCACCCCCGCCCGATCCCGGATGAGAAAGGCATGGAGCACCTTCAGGGCGCGGAGATTCCCTCCCTCGTCCCGGGCCCGATACAGGATCCCCAGCTTCCCCTGGTGGACTTCTCGTTCGATCCGATAGGGGCCGATGCGCCGCCGGAGCCGCATGTCCACCCCTCAACCCTGGCGAGACTTCGCGGAGCTGGCAGGGCGCCCCTGCGCCCCCCCTCCTTCCGGCGGGAACATCTGATTGGCCACCCGGCGGATGGCCTCCAGCAGCCCGGGGCGCCGCAGGACATCCGATGGCGCGCGGTCGTTGGCCATCCACGGATCCTCCGGGATCCCGGCCACCCAGCTGACCCCCTTCAACAGGCGCTGGATCGTATCCGGCCGGATCTCGCTGCGCCGCACAGCCCGATTCAGCACCACCCCGATCTCCCCCGGCACGTGGTGACGGTGAAGCAGATCGATGGCCAGATGGGTCGCGCGCAAGGCCGCCAAGTCCGGCGTAAGCACCAGGACGATCCGATCGGCCCGCTGGAGGGCCAGCAGGGTCAGGAAGTCCGCCGCCGGCGGGAGATCCAGGACCACATATCGGTAATACGCGCGCAGGTTGATGAGGAGATGATGGAGGGCGGTGGCCAGGGCGTGCTCCACCCGCACGTGCTGGACGCAGCGCCGATTCACGTCCAGCAGGATCTCATCCTCCAGCGGCCGTCCATCCGAGAGCGCGCGGGCCAGCCGCTCCAAATCCGGGGCATCCTCCGGAGGCAGCCGGCTGAGCAGGAAGAGATCCCGCAGCATGCCCTGATGATCCTCCTCTCGGGGAGCGGCGAGGATGTCGAAGGAAAGCGATTCCCGGGCGCGGGTGATCAACGCGTCCACGATGGCGGGAGACCAGTGCTGAAAGTCCAGGCTCTCCAGCCAGGACCGGGAGGTCGGGTGGCCGGTCAGGGTTTCGGTCATCCCGGCGTGCCAGTTGAGGTCCACGTAAACCACGCGCGCGGGCTCCGGGGTGGTCGCCAGGCGGTCCGCCAGGCCCAGGGCCAGGGTGGTCTTGCCGACCCCCCCTTTCAAGCTGAAAACCCCGACCACCTGGCCGGTCTCCCGCCGGGCCGCCGACACGCGGGCTCGCATCAGATCCCGAACCCGCTCCATCGATTCGATCCAGCCCTGAAAGCGCATGGGCCGGGTCATCCGGAGGACATCATCGGCCCCCGAGGCCATGGCGCTGCGAAGATAGCGCGGATCATCGAAGAGGGCTTCGCTGACGATGAGGATCACGGCCACATGGGGCATCAGCTGGGAGATCTGCCGGCACGTGCTCAGCTCCGGAGCCCCTCCCGCGTTCTCGGTGATCAGGACGATCTCCGGAGCGGGACGGACATGGGGCAGCAGCTGAAGGGCCTGATCGGGGTTCTGGAACGTGCGAACCAGATGGACCCTTCCGCTGTTTGTCAGGAACTCCCGGATCCCCTTTTCCCAGTCCGGGTCGCTGGTGATCAGAACAACCGGGATCAGATCCGTTCGCGGCTCCATCAGGGCCCCTCCCCCCTGGGAGATCTCTCGCTCGGGTCTGTCCGCCTATGGTCCGATGGCCCGGCTCCGGTCAATCAGGATGGGCGGCTCCTCCTTCTCGTCCCCGAACCGACGCAGGACGAACCGGATCTCCTTGGCGAAGTTGCGCATGTAAGTGAACCGGGCCGCCTCCTCAAGGCTGAGATCCAGGATGATCACCATGTCCGGGGCCAGCTGGCCGCTGGGAAGAAGCCGGCCGATGGTGGCGCCGGTCAGCTCTCCCTCCCGCGGGAGCAGGTTGCTCACCGCCAGCACCCGGACGTTCTGGAGCATCACCGCCGTCTGCCCTCCGCCGTCGGCCCCTCCTTCCATGGAGACCAGAACATCCACCCGGTTGCCCGGGCGGATCAGGCCGGAGAGGCCGGTCTCCGAGTTCACGCTGATGGCCACCGCCCGCCGCCCCGGCTCCAGCCCCAGATTGCGATCCAGCATGCTCCAGGCGAGGACGGAATCCTTCGGGATCGGGACCATCACCACCCATCCGTCCAGATCCTCATCCGCCTTCACCAGCCCCTGGAGCCGGTTGAAGTAGTAAACCGGGAGCCGGGTGCGCCGGAAGTATTCCCCGATGTTGTCCCGACGGAGGACGGTGAACTGAGGCACTTCCTTCTGGGCCACCAGCACCTCCAGCTGCTCCCCCGTCACCTGCGCAGCCTGCTGCACGATCCCAAAGCCGATCCCCACCGTCACCAGCCCGACCACCAGCGCCGCCCCCGTCAAAATCCAGGCCGTCCGCCGCATTCGAGCTCCCCTCCGGATCCGTAGAAGTGATGAAGAAAGTATGAGATTTTTCTAAACCATCAAACCCACTTGTCAACCAAGCCTTTCTCGTCCATCAGGTTATCCGAAGCGTGGGAACAAATTGTGAACAAGGCCTCGGCTCCAAGGGTGGGGGGTGGAGTCGAGGAATCGGCCTCCGCGAGGGGGATTCCCCGAAGAGGACTTCGCCGGATCCAGCCACGCGCCGGCTTTCCGAAGATCCGCCCGTGCGAGACACGGAGTCGGAAGAACCGGAGTAGATGTCCTCTTGCGGCGAACCCGCCGGATCGCTGGCCTCGCTGCCACCCGGCCGGGAAGCTTCCCCCGCCTCCCGACGGGCAGGCATCGAGCACATCCGCCAGCCCGGATCCCACGCACAGGCCCCAAGCCAGGCCCACCTCGCCGGCTTAGGGCTTCCCGGCGCGGAGCCTTGGGAGACCGCCCCATTCAGAAAACGGGCCAGGCCGATCGCCTGCCGCGGCCTCAGCCCTTCACCCGACGGATGAACTCCTCAATGGGGATGGCCGGCAGCGTCATGATCTTCACGCTGCCCCGCGCGGCCAGCTCTACCGAGACGCGGGCCACCGTCTCGTTGTCGGGGGCTTCCACGATGTTCACGAAATCATACGGCCCCAGCACCGCATACTGGGCCAGGACCTTCACCCCCATCGCCTCCACCTCGCGGTTGACCTCCAGGATCCGCTCGGGGCGCTCCCGGATCGTCTCCGCCCCATCGCCCGTCAACGTGCTGAGCATGATATAGATCGCCATGGCCTCCCTCCTTTCTGGACCAGAGGGGGATCTTCCACCACACCAGCCCTCCGAACGACCAACCGCTACCGGATCTGGAAGCGAGCGGCGCCGATCCGCAACATCACGGCCTCTCGATTCGCCAGCGCGAAGCGCAGCTCGAACCCCAGGGTCCGACCCGCCGGGATCGTCCACGGCAACGCCGGGGAGGCGTCCAGAAGGGGGATGGGTTGACCCTCCGGCCCCACCAGCTCCACCTCCTCCGGGGCCACGGCCACCGGCTGATCCCCGGTGTTCCCCACCCCGCCCCGGATCACCAGCGTCCCCTCCTCCGCGGACCATTGGGCGCTCTGGATCTGGATCTGCAACCGGGCCTCCGGGGGCGGCGTCGGGGTGGGACGCGGGAGCTCGAATTCGACCTCCACCGGCATCAGACGTCCGGGCATCGGATTGAACCGCCAGGTCAGGATCCCCGTCGCCCGATCCCGGGGGAGGAGGAACGCCGCCACGCCACTGAAAGCGCCCCCGGGCCGGACCTGCCCGGCGGGCCGGGGAACCTCCCCCAGGGGAACCGGCTGATAGCGCCGGCCGGAGGCATCGATCAGAAGGATCTCCGCTCCCTCCAGGGAGAGCGGCGTCTCTCCCGAATGGTCCAGCTCAAAGCGCACCAGGACCCCCACCGACCCCGCCGGGATGTCCGGCCCTTCCGCCCGCGCCTCCACGCCGGAGACCGTCAGACGAGCCGGGCCGACCTGAACCGGCACGCCGATGGGCACGCGCCCGGCGGCCTCCCCGAAGGCGGGGGGTTGGGCCAGCGGCGCGGCGATCACCGCCCAGCGAGGCTCCCCGCCGGTGAGCAGGAGCGTCAGCCCGGGACGATGCTGAGCCAGAATGTCCACATCGGTCGGCTGCACCGGTTGCTTCCCGACCACCTCGAACCGCAGGACCGGTCCGGCGCTCATCTCCACCTCGATGGGATCTCCCTCTTGCAAATCCTCCACCAGACGTCGGGTCTCCGGGCGGCCCGGCAGCCCGAACACCTGATTCACCACGGTGCCTTCCATCCAGTAGGCCACATCCCCTCCTCCGGCCGGCACCGGCCAGCGCCCACCCTGAACCGGGAGCGGGCGGACCGAGAAAGCGGCCTCCTTCACCCGGATGCGAACGGGCACCGGGCCTCCCGGCGGCCCGGCCGTCGCCGGAGGCCGGGCCGGGGCCGTCGAGGACGAGCCGCGGAGCAGGAGGATCAGGCCGGCGAGGAACAGGACCAGACCCAGCCCTCCGATCCCCACGCTGATCCCCACCAGCGGACGGAGGGACGGAGGGATCTCCTCCCAGCGCCGGCGGATCCGTTCGAAAACCCGTTCCAGGTCGATCTTTCCCTTCGGTTGCCCCAACGGCTCCTGGAGATCCATCCCCGCCTCCCGAATGAGGGGTCCCGCCCTTCAGGGCAGCCGGTCCGGCAGGGGAACCGGGTTCAGGCGGATGAGGACGGTCTCGCCGCTCTCGACCGGCCGCACGATCCCCAGATAGGGCACGACCAGCCGGACCGTCCCCTCGGCGAAGCCCACGAGGGAGGCCTGACCTTCCTCATCTGTGGCCGCCTGCGCGATCCAGCGCCCACCACGGAGGGCGATCAGACCCACGGGCATCCCGATCACCCCCTCCCCCGCATCGGGGGCGCCGTTCCCGTTGGCATCGTAATAGATCCGCACCGTCACCTCGATGCGGCGTCCGGCGGGGGTGGGTGTGGCCGCGAGGGGCTGCACCTGCAGACGGAGCGGCGTCGGGGTCGCCGGCGGGGTGGGAGGGAGGGTGGGGAACGGCGTAGCGGTGGGCGGCGGCGGGACCTCGGTGATCGGCCGCGGGGTGCGGGTGGGAGTAGGGGTGGGCGTCGGCGGCAGGCCCACGTTGCACTGCAGGCTGTATTCGGAGCCGTAAGCGATCCCCCGCCCCCCCTGCCCGACCAGCACATACATCCAGCCCTCCCAGGTCACCGCTACCGTCACCCGGCTGCGGAGCTCCCCGGCCCGCGGATCCACATCATCGTTGCCCGCGATCCCGTTCCGGTTCGCGTCGTAGATGATCATGTTCGTGTCCGTCCCCGGGGTGAGGTCCATCGTCTCGCAGGTCACCACCATCCCCGGCTTCACCCAGAGCTTGAAGAAATCGTTGTCCTCGGTCCCGGGGACCACCGGCACGAAGTTCAGGCTGGCGTATTTGGCGCCCAGGCCGATCAGCGTAGCGTGCTCGAAATCGTAGTTCGGCTCGAACGCATCGGGGGTCCCCGCCGGAGTCGCCGTGGGCAGAGGAGTGGGCGTGGACGTCGGGGCCGGCGTGCCGGTGGGGGTTGCGGAAGGGGTGGGCGTGCTGGCGATCTGCGAAACGCTCAGGAGGTAGCTCACGATCACCGGCGCAGGCGTCGGCGTCGGAGTGGGAGAAGGCGCGGAGGGAGGCTGAAAGCTCAACGGCTCCAGCTTGATGTAATAGGTCCCGGTATACGCCCGCCAGCTGATGCTGGCCGAGGTGGAGATGATGGACCCATCGACGAGACTCAAGGCCCCATCCAAAACCTCCAGCCGAACGGTGAGCCGGCTGGGATTGTAAATCATGTTCAGGGAGACCCGGTATGGGTTCCCGGGCGTCGTATCGACCTTGTAATAATCGAAATCGAGAACGAAGGAACTCGACCCGGTCGGTGTGATGCCCGTGGCTCCCTGGATGACATCGCCTGGGGTGATCGCCATCGCCTGGCTGGGGGAGTTGTTCGGCTCCGCCTCGTCGGTGGGGGTCGCCCCGGCAGGAGGATAGGGACCGAGAAGGACGGCCAGCAAGCCGCCTGCGAGGATCAGGAAAAAGACCTCGAGGGCTCTTCGAGCCCGGCCCGCCCGGGTGTTCCCCATCCCAACCTCCCTGGTCCGAAGCGGATAGGGTGGATGCGACCGCCGGCAGATCCCTCCTCATGGATATATGATAGCATCCCCGGCGAAGGGCGCGTCCCCAAAACCCGGAGGCCCTATCGGGGTGGGGTATACTTCTTTTTAGAGGATCTGCCGAGGAGGGAGGGACGATATCTCGGGAGCGCATCCGCGCGTCATGGCGTTCGTCCGACTGTTGCTTGGTCCCGCAGCCGGGGCCGGAAGGCCGCGAAAAGGTCATCCGTAGGGCCTTATCTGGAAGCGAGGACGCCCATGCACGAGCTGGCGATCACCCAGGCCCTCCTGTCCATCGTGCTGGAGGCGGCGGAGGCCGCCGGGGCGCGCCGGGTCACTGCGGTGGAGCTGACGGTGGGCGCGCTGACCGGCTACGTCGATGACTCCATCCGCTTCTATTTCGAACGGCTCAGCGAAGGCACCCTCGCCGAAGGCGCCCTCCTGCGCATCCGCAGGGAGCCCGGAGAGGGGCGTTGTCAGACCTGCGGCGGCGCGTTCCCCGTGGAGCCCCCGCTCCTGCCCGCCTGCCCCCTCTGCGGCAGCCCGGACATCCGGATCGCAGGCGGGAACCGCTGTATCGTGGAGCGCATCGAGGTGGAAGATGGCGACCCACATCCCGGTGGTGAAGGCCATCCTCAGCGCCAATGACGCGGTCGCCGCAGAGAACCGAGTGGCTTTCGACGCCGCCGGCCTCCTGGCGGTCAACCTGATGTCCTCCCCCGGGGCCGGCAAAACCAGCCTGATCCTCGCCACCCTGGAGCGCCTCCCCCCTTCCCTGCGCGCCGGGGTGATCGAGGGGGACATCGCCTCCACCCTGGACGCCGAGCGCATCGCCGCCCGAAACGTCCCGGTGGTGCAGATCAACACCGGCGGGGCGTGCCATCTGGACGCCCCCATGATCCGCTCCGCCCTCTCCCATCTCCCCCTTCCCGACCTCGACCTGCTGTTCATCGAGAACGTGGGGAACCTGGTCTGCCCGGCGGAGTTCGACCTGGGCGCCCATCTCCGCATCGTGGTCGCCAGCGTCCCGGAAGGACACGACAAGCCCTACAAGTATCCGGGGATGTTCCAGAAGGCCGACGCAGTTGTGCTCAACAAAGCGGACCTCATGCCCTACATCGACTTCGACCTCTCCGCCTTCCGGCACGGCCTGTCGATCCTCCGCCCGGGGATCCCTCTCTTCCTCCTCTCGTGTCGGACCGGCCAGGGCGTGGACGAGTGGGTGGGATGGCTGACGGCGCAACTTGAGGCGCGTCGAGGGGATCATGGCCGCTGAACGGCGACGGCTGCGGGTGGAGATCCAGGGCGCCGTGCAGGGCGTGGGGTTCCGTCCTTACATCTACCGGCTGGCCACCGAGCTGGGCCTGGCCGGGTGGGTCCGGAATGATCCCCAGGGGGTGTTCATCGAGGTGGAAGGCTCCCCGCACGCCCTGGCGCGCTTCCTGGAGCGCCTCCCCCGGGAAGCCCCTCCCCGCGCCCGCATCCATCATCTTCATGCCCTCCCTCTGGACCCGGCCGGCTACGCTGGCTTCGAGATCCGCCACAGCGAGGGGGAAGGGGAGAAAACGGTCCTGATCCTCCCGGATATCGCCACATGCCCGCGCTGCCTCTCCGAGATCCTGGACCCCGCCGATCGCCGCTATCGCTATCCGTTCACCAACTGCACCGATTGCGGACCGCGCTGGACCATCGTGGAGGCCCTGCCCTACGACCGGCCTCACACCACCATGCGCCGGTTCCGCATGTGCCCGGACTGCCAGGCGGAGTATGAGAACCCGCTGGACCGCCGGTTCCACGCCCAGCCCAACGCGTGTCCGCGCTGCGGCCCGACCCTCGCGTTCTACGCGCGGGAGCCCTCCGCCGATTCGGATGGGGAGGACCACCCGGACTTCCCCCTTCAGGTGGGGGAATACCGCCGGATCGCCCGGGGGGACGCGGCGCTGCGCCGGGCAGCGGCCGCTCTGCGCGCGGGCCAGATCGTGGCCGTCAAAGGGCTGGGGGGATTCCACCTCATGGTCGACGCGCGGAACGAGGAGGCCATCGCGCGGCTGCGAGCCCGCAAGCCCCGCCGCGACAAGCCCTTCGCCCTGATGGCCCGGGACCTCGATCAGGTTCGCGCGATGTGCGAGACCTCGCCGGAGATCGAGGCGCTGCTCGCCGGGCCGGAGGCCCCCATCGTGCTGCTCCCCCGCCGGCCCGGAGCCCCGGTGGCCCCGAACGTGGCCCCCGGGAACCCCTACCTGGGGGTGATGCTCCCCTACACGCCGCTGCACCATCTGTTGCTGCGGGAGCTGGACTTCCCCGTGGTGGCCACCAGCGGCAACCTGACCGACGAGCCCATCTGCACCGACGAGCGGGAGGCCTTCCAGCGGCTGGCCCGCGTCGCCGACGCTTTTCTGATCCACAACCGCCCCATCGCCCGCCACGCCGACGACAGCGTGATGGTCTGGATGCGGGGAGAGCCCCGCATCCTCCGTCGGGCTCGCGGCTTCGCGCCGCTGCCCATCCTCCTGAGCCGGCCGCTGCCCACCTTGCTGGCCGTGGGCGGGCACCTCAAGAACACCATCGCCCTCAGCGTCGGCCGCCAGATCTTCCTGAGCCCCCACATCGGAGACCTGGACACGGTGGAGGCCCTCCGGACCTTCGAGCGCATGATCGTGGATTTCCTCTGCCTGTATGAGGCGGAGCCGGTCGCCATCGCCCACGATCTGCACCCGGACTACGCCTCGACGATCTGGGCGCAACGGGCCGCCGCCGGGGACCTCCCCCTGCCGGTCCGGCTTCCCTCTCCGTTGCCCCTTCTCCCGATCCAGCACCATCACGCCCATCTGGCGGCCTGTCTGGCCGATCACGGCGTGGAAGGCCCGGCCCTGGGGGTCACCTGGGACGGCACCGGCTACGGACCGGATGGGACCATCTGGGGCGGCGAGTTCTTGTGGGGGGACGCCTCCGGCTTCCGGCGCGTCGCCAGCCTGCGGCCTTTCTCCCTGCCCGGAGGGGACGCGGCGGTCTACGAGCCCCGACGGGTCGCCTTCGCGCTGCTGTGGGAGATGGCGGGCGAGGCGGCGATGGAATGGGAGGACCTCCCGCCGGTGCGGGCGCTGCGCCCGGCCGAACGCCAGGCCCTGGCCCGGATGATCGCCCGCGGGCTGAACGCTCCGCGCACCTCCAGCATGGGGCGGCTGTTCGACGCGGTGGCGGCCATGCTGGATCTGCACCAGCAGGTGAGCTTCGAAGGCCAGGCTGCCATGGCGCTGGAGTTCCTCGCCGATCCCGCCGAGCGGCGCGCTTATCCGCTTCCCCTGGTCGAAAACTCCAGGGGAGAGCCCGCCTGGATCCTGGACTGGCGCCCCCTCCTGGAGGCGATCCGGGAGGACCTGCGGCGCGGCGTGGAGCGGGAGAAGATCGCCGCGCGCTTTCACCGGGCCCTGGTGGAGGCCATCGTCGCCGTGGCCCGGGCCGTGGGGGAGACGCGGGTGGCGCTGACCGGCGGCTGCTTCCAGAATCGTTATCTGACCGAAGAGGCCGCCCGACGTCTGGAAGAGGAAGGCTTCACCGTCCTCCTGCACCGCCAGGTCCCGCCCAACGATGGGGGGATCAGCCTGGGCCAGATCCTGATCGCCGCGGCCCGTCTGGAGGGCGCTTCCGATCCGTTTCCGACAGGAGGTGTATGATGTGCCTGGGCGTGCCAGGGAAGGTGGTGGAAGTGAACGAGATGACGGCCCTGGTGGACTTCTGGGGCGTGCGCAAGCCGGTGCTGCTCCACGTTGTGGACGAGCCTGTCTCGCCGGGGGACTACGTCCTGGTCCATGTGGGCTTCGCCATCCGCCGCATCCCTCCGGAGGAGGTGGAGAACACCCTCGCCTTCTACGAGGCCCTGCTCCGGACGACGGAGGAGGATCTGCTGCGCGCCGAGATCCAGGATGAGCTGCGCTCGGTGGAGGAAGGGCCATGATCCGGGCGCGCATCGCGAAGCCTTCCGAACGGCTGGAGTTCCGGGATCCGGAACGGGTGCAGGCCTTCCGGCAGGCCCTGGATCGGCTGTGCCGGGATCTGCCGGAGCCCATCTCGATCATGCACGTTTGCGGCACCCACGAGCAGAGCATCGCCCGCTTCGGCCTCCGGAGCCTGCTTCCGCCCAACCTCCGGGTGATCATGGGGCCCGGCTGCCCGGTGTGCGTGACCGACATGCCGGAGGTGGACGAGGCCGTTTACCTGGCCGAGCAGGGGGTGATCCTGGCCACCTTCGGGGACATGTTTCGGGTGCCCGGGACCCGCAAGTCCCTGGCGGAGGCGAAAGCGGAGGGCGCGGACGTCCGGGTGATCTACAGCCCGTGGGAGGCGCTGCAGATCGCCCGGGAGACCGACCGCGAGGTGGTTTTCTTCGCCACCGGCTTTGAGACCACCGCGGTGGCCACCGCCGCCGTCATCCTCTCCGGCCCCCCGAAGAACTTCTCCGTCTTGTCCGCCCACAAATACATCCCGCCGGTGATGGAGATCGTGGCCGAGATGCCCCAGACCCGGGTGCAGGGCTTCCTGGCCGCCGGCCACGCCGCCACCATCACCGGGTGGAAGATCTTCGAGCGCTTCGTGGAACGCCACGGCATCCCGGTGGTGGTGGCCGGCTTCGAGCCCCTGGACATCCTGAGCGCCCTGGTGCAACTGGTGGAACTGATCCGCCGGGGGGAGAAACGGGTGGTCAACGCCTATCCGCGCTGCGTCACGCCGGAGGGCAACCGCAACGCCCAGCGGCTGCTGTGGGAGGTCTTCGAGACCGAGAGCGGGGTCTGGCGGGGCATCGCCTATGTTCCCAACGGCAACCTGCGCCTGCGGCGGAAATACGCCTGGGTGGACGCTCGGGCCCGCTTCGAGATCCGGCTCTCCGAATGGCTGGGCGACGCCCCGCCCCGTCTCACCCAGGAATGCCTCTGCGGCAACATCATGGCCGGCATCGCCACGCCCTACGATTGCCGGCTCTTCGGCAAAGAGTGCACGCCTGAGAACCCCGTAGGCGCCTGCATGGTGAGCAGCGAGGGAGCCTGCCGCATCTGGTATGAATACGGGGGGCACATCACAGGGCCTAAGGGAATGAGGGAGCTGGAAGGGACAGACGAGTCGTGACAGAACCGGATGGGGAGACCGTGCATAACGCTTTTTTCGACCGCCGCTTCAGGCCTTAATGGGGAGAAGACAATGATTTTCGAATATCACCCTGAGACCGACATGTTGTATATCAAATTGATTGAAGGAGTAAGTACTGAATCAGAGGAGATCGCCCCAGGGATTGTGCTGGACTTTGACGAGCACAATCGTGTTATAGGGATTGAGATTGAGGAGGCCAGCAAGATCATCGATCTATCCAAATTGGAGTTGAGGGCTCTTCCCGTTGTTCATTTGATCCTGACTCAAAGGACTTCTGTGAAAGCATGAAGCGCTGGATGTAACCTCCAGAAGCCGGGTTGTTCCGCTGCGCTCCGCTTCCTCATCCACATCCCGGCCTCCCGGAGCACACGTTGCATTGGCTGACGCACCGCCATCTCCAATGAAGGTGCCTCCCACGCGGCAAACCGCTTCACGAGGATCGCAGCGCGCCCGTTACCCTCCCTTCTCAGGGGAATTGCCTGGCCGCATCGCGTCGCCCTGCGGGCGTCCTGATCCACCGGCTTCCTCACTGCTCGGCCTGGTTTTCCTGTAGTATCATCCTGAATCGGATCCGCACGGATTTTGATCTCCCTGTGGACGATGGGCAAGGAAGAGATCTGGGCTTGGGGAAGGCCCTGCATGTATCTCCGAGAACCCGGGGAGCGCCCGATGGAACCCGTTGTCGTCGAACTCTATCACATTCGGATACAACGGAAAGATGCGATCGGGATCATCCAGATGGACCGTCCGGAGCGGTTCAACGCCCTGGACGTGGCGATGGCGCGGGACCTGCGGAAGGCGGCCCTGCAGCTCGCCCGCGACCCCGCGATCCGCTGCGTCATCCTGGCCGGGACGGATCGGGCCTTTTGCAGCGGGGCGGACCTGAAATACGTCCGGGAGCGGGAGCATCCGGAGGATTTCTCCTACCTGCAACCCGAGGCCCGGCCGGTGGAGGGTGGATACGGACGGAGCTTCAAGGAGATCCTGGAGTATCTGCACAGCACCATCTCCGAGATCCGCCGCGCGCCCAAGCCCTTCATCGCCGCCGTCAAAGGGGTGGCGGCAGCGGGCGGCCTGGGCCTGGCCATGGCCTGTGATCTGGTCTTCGCCTCCGATCGCGCCGCCTTCGAATGGGCCTACTCCAAAACCAGCCTCACGGGGGCGGAGAGCACCACCTTCCTCCTCCCCCGCCTCATCGGCCTGCGGCGGACGATGGAGATGGTCTTCCTCAACCCGCGCCTCACCGCCCAGGAGGCCCTGGCCTGGGGCCTGATCAACGGCATCTTCCCCTTCGAGACGTTCGATCAGGAGGTGGAGGCCATCGCCCAGCGGCTGGCCCGCGGGCCCACCCGGGCCTGGGCCATCACCAAGGCCCTCATCAACGAAGCTCTGGGCATCGACCGGCTGGACAGCCATATGGCCAAGGAGCTGCGACACCTGGTGGAGATCGCGGAGACGCCGGACTTCGCCGAGGGCCTCTCGGCGTTCTTCGAGAAGCGAGAACCCCGGTTTCATGGAGCGTGAGACCATGCGCGCGGAAAGCCTGGGCGCCTGCCCCATCCCACCCCTGTCTTACCGCACGGTGTTGCTGGGCCATGGGAGCGGAGGCCGGTTGATGCACGAGTTGATCGAGAAGGTGTTCCGCCCCCTCCTCCTGCCGCCGGATATGCGCGTGCTCAACGACGCCGCCGTCATGACGGTCGACGGGCTGCGGCTGGCCTTCACCACCGACGCCTTCGTCGTGGACCCCATCGTGTTCCCCGGGGGCGACATCGGCCGGCTGGCGGTCAACGGGACCATCAACGATCTGGCGGTGAGCGGGGCGCGCCCCCTGTTCCTCAGCGCCGCCTTCATCCTGGAGGAGGGCCTGCCCATCGAGACCCTGTGTCAGATCGTGGACTCCATGCGCCAGGCCGCCGCGGAGGCCGGCGTCCCCATCGTCACCGGCGACACCAAGGTGGTCAACCGGGGGAAGGCGGACAAGATCTTCATCACCACCACCGGCCTCGGCGTCGTGGAATACGAGGGGACGCTCTCCGCAGACCAGGCCCGGCCCGGGGACGTGGTGCTCCTGAACGGCCCCATCGCCGCCCACGGCATCGCGGTGATGCTGGCCCGGGAGCAAATCGAGTTCGAACAGCCCATCCGATCCGACACCGCGCCGCTTCACACCCTGGTGGCCGCCATGCTCCGCGCCAGCCCCCGCATCCGCTGCATGCGCGACGCCACCCGCGGCGGCCTGGCCAGCGCCCTCAACGAGATCGCCATGAGCTCCCGCGTGGGCATCCAGCTGGACGAAGCGCGCATCCCGATCCAGGATGAAGTAAAGGGCGCCTGCGAGTTGCTGGGCCTGGATCCCCTCCACGTGGCCAACGAAGGGAAGCTGGTGGCCATCGTCGCCCGGGAGGACGCGGAGCGGGTGCTGGAGGCCATGCGCTCCCACCCCCTGGGCCAGGAAGCCACCGTGATCGGAGAGGTCGTGGAGGACCCCCGCCACCTGGTCCTGCTGCGGACCCGGGTGGGCGGCTTCCGGGTGGTCAGCATGCCCGCCGGCGAACCCCTCCCCCGAATCTGTTAAGCAGAAGCCTACGGATTGTGAACAAAATCACAATTTGTCCTGTGCTTTCTCACTGGCTTCCCCGGGCGGGAAAGTGCATCATAGTAAGGGAGCGCCCGGACTTCCGCCCAGCCTTTGGTTTCCAGGGAGGAGAGCGCCATGGCAGACCCTGAAGCCCCGATCCCCACTCTGAGCTCGATGTGGCGGATGGAGAAAGCCCGATTGCAGGACCTGATCGATGCGCTCCGCCGGCAGGGCTACACCGTCATCGGCCCTTGCATCCGGGAAGGGGCCATCGTTTACGATGAGATCCACCAGATCTCGGATCTCCCCATCGGATGGACGGATGAGCAGGACGGCGGACGCTATCGTCTGAAGCGTCGGGAGGATTCTTCCTTCTTCGGCTATGCGGTGGGGCCCTATTCCTGGAAGCGCTTCCTGCATCCCCCGGTCCTCTCCCTGGGCCGGGCTCGCCGCAACGGCGCGGGGTTCGAGTGGATCGCCCCCTCAGATCCTGCGCCCCGCTATGCGTTCCTGGGGGTCCGGGCTTGCGAGCTTCACGCCATCGCGATCCTGGATCGGGTGTTCATGAGCGGGCCGTATGTGGACCCGGCGTATCAGGCCCGCCGGGAGGGAGTTTTCCTGATCGCAGTGCAGTGCGCCGTCGCCGGCGGCACGTGCTTCTGCGCCTCCATGGGCACCGGGCCCAAGGCCCCACCGGGCGCGGACCTCATCCTCACGGAGCTGGCGGAGGCCTTCATCGTCGAGATCGGGACGGAGCGGGGCGCGGCGTTGATGGCCGGCATCCCCTGCGCCCCCGCCACCGAGGCCGACCGGGCCGCGGTGGAGGCGCAACTCGCCGCCACCGCCCGCGCCATGGGCCGGCAGATGGACACCACCGACCTGCCCGCCTTGCTCTACCGCAACCTGGAGCATCCCCGCTGGGAGGAGGTGGCCCAGCGCTGCCTCACCTGTGGGAACTGCACCATGGTCTGTCCCACCTGCTTCTGCTTCACTGTGGAGGACATCAGCGATCTCACCGGCACCCGGGCCGAGCGGGTGCGCCGCTGGGATTCGTGCTTCACCACAGAGTTCACCTACACCGCCGGCCGCCCCATCCGCCAGAGCGCGAAGGCCCGTTACCGCCAGTGGCTGACCCACAAGCTGGCCTCCTGGTGGGAGCAGTTCGGGACCTCGGGATGTGTCGGCTGTGGGCGCTGCATCACCTGGTGCCCGGTAGGGATCGATCTGACCGAAGAGGTGGCCGCCATCCGCAGGACCGACGGCGCCACCCTCGAGGCGGAGAGGAGGTGATCCGATGTCCAAAGCGGCGATCCTGGAAGCCCTGCGCCAGCATCCCTTCACCCACGACATGGAGGAGGCCTGGAAAGAGGTCCTGGCGGAGATGGCGCGGCTGCAGACCTACCCGCCGGACGCGCTGCTGCTGCGGGAGGGACGTGCCGCCGATGCCTTCTTCCTCATCGTGGATGGCCTGGTGGCCATCGAGATGTTCGTGCCCGAGCGGGGAACCCTGCGCCTGCAAACCGTGAGCGCGGGGGAAGTGGTCGGCTGGTCGTGGGCGCTCCCGCCTTACCGCTGGGAGTTCGACGCCCGCGCCCTCGCCGAAACCACCGCCGTGGTCCTGGACGCCGCCGCCCTCCGGGCCCGGATGAGCCAGGACTGCGCCCTCGCCGCCTGGATCCTGAGCCGCCTGCTCGCCGTGGTCGCCGGCCGCTTGAAAGCGACCCGCCTGCAGCTGCTGGATCTCTATGCCCCGCCGGAGCGGAGGACGCCATGATCTCTTCTACCACCCACCCATCGGCGCCGACGCTGGAACGCTTCCTCCCCGCCCCCTATCCGGTCACCGGGATCCGCCGGGAGACCGGGGATACGGTGACGCTGCGCCTGCGCCCTCCGGAGGGCCGCCCACCGGCTTTCCAGCCCGGCCAGTTCAACATGCTCTACCTGTTCGGCATCGGCGAGGTCCCGATCTCCATCAGCGGGGTCCATCCCCGCAGCGGAGACCTGGAGCACACGGTGCGGGCGGTCGGATCCGTCACGCGGGCCCTGGCTCGGCTCCGGAAAGGCGACGTGGTGGGCGTGCGGGGTCCCTTCGGGAAGGGCTGGCCCCTTGAGGAGGCCAGGGGACACGACATCCTGATCCTCGCCGGGGGCATCGGGCTGGCACCCCTGCGTCCCGCCCTCCAGCACATCCTGGCTCATCGCTCCGAATACGAGCAGGTGGTGCTCCTCTATGGAGCCCGCACGCCCGCTGACCTGCTGTATCCGGCGGAGCTGGAACGCTGGCGGGGGCGGCTGGATCTGCAGGTCTTCGTGACGGTGGACCGCGGGGACGAAGCCTGGCGGGGGCACATCGGGGTGGTCACCACGCTGCTCCCTCTGGCCGAGCGGTTGCTGGATTTCCGGAAGGCGTTCATTCTGATGTGCGGCCCCGAGGTCATGATGCGTGTGGCGGCCCGCGAGCTGGAGGATCGCAAGGTGCCCCCGGAGCGCATCTTCCTGTCCCTGGAGCGGAACATGAAGTGCGCCCTGGGGTTCTGCGGCCACTGCCAGTTCGGCCCCGTCTTCGTCTGTCGGGACGGCCCGGTGTTCCCCCTGGGCCGCGTCCGCCCGCTCCTGGAGGTGCGGGAGCTGTAAGGGCTCGCGTTCGTTTCGATCCAAAACCGGGAAGGAGGACGCGATGGCGCGTCGTCGCAAGCCCAAGCTGGCAGTCTGGAAGTTCGCCTCCTGCGATGGCTGCCAGCTGACCCTCCTGGACTGCGAGGATGAGCTGCTCACCCTGGCGGATGAGCTGGAGATCGCATACTTCCTGGAAGCCTCCCGGGCGGTCGTGCGCGGGCCCTACGACCTCTCCCTGGTGGAGGGAAGCATCTCCACCCCGGAGCAGGTGGAACAGATCCGGGAGATCCGGCGCCAGAGCCGCTTCCTGGTGACCATCGGGGCCTGCGCCACCGCCGGTGGGATCCAGGCCCTGCGCAATTTCGCCGATGTGCGAGAGTTCATGGAGCAGGTCTACGCCCGACCGGAATACATCCGCACCCTGGAGAAATCCCTGCCCGCCTCCGCCTACGTGCCGGTGGATTTCGAGCTGCGGGGCTGCCCGATCGGGAAAGGCCCCCTGCTGGAGCTGATCAGCGCTTTCCTGAACGGGCGACGGCCCCAAATCCCGAACTACAGCGTGTGCGTCGAATGCAAGCGCCGCGGGACGGTTTGCGTGATGGTCGCCCAGGGCACCCCTTGCCTGGGCCCGATCACCCAGGCCGGCTGCGGGGCCCTGTGCCCGGCGTATCGCCGCGGCTGCTATGGATGCTTCGGTCCGATGGAGACCCCCAACCCGCACAGCCTGGGGGACTGGTTGCTCGCGCGCGGGCTGGCCGCGCCGGACCTGGTGCGGCTGCTCCGCACGTTCAACGCCTATGCACCCGCCTTCAAGGAGGCAGGAGAGCGCTATGCCGGGATCGCGGAAGCTGACCGTTCGGGTTGAGGCCCTGGCGCGGGTGGAAGGGGAAGGCGCCCTGCACCTGCGGGTTCACAACGGACAGGTGCGTGAGCTCCGCCTGGAGATCTATGAGCCCCCGCGGTTCTTCGAGGCCTTCCTGCGAGGCCGCCGCCTGGAGGAGGCGCCGGACATCACGGCGCGGATCTGCGGGATCTGCCCCGTGGCCTACCAGATGAGCGCGTGCAACGCCCTGGAAAGCCTCCTCGGCCTGTCCGTGGGAGGCCCCCTCCGGGACTTGCGGTTGCTGCTTTACTACGGGGAATGGATCGAAAGCCATGCCCTCCACATGTTTCTGCTGCACCTGCCGGACTTCCTGGGTTATGAGAGCGCCCTCCACATGGCCCGGGATCATCCGGATTGGGTGCAGAAGGGGCTTCAGATCAAGAAGGCGGGGAACGCCCTGATGGCCCGCATCGGCGGCCGCGAGGTTCACCCCATCAACGTCCGCGTCGGGGGATTCTATTCCGTCCCATCGCGCCGCGCCCTCCTGGAACACAAAGAGGAGCTTGCCCGCGCTCGCGATCTCATGATCGAAGCCCTCCGCTGGATGGCCGGTCTGGAGTTCCCGGAGTTCGAGGAGGATTACGAGTTCGTGGCCCTTTATCATCCCGAGGAATACGCCATCCTGGAGGGTCAGGTTCGTTTCAGCCATGGGTTGCTGGCCCCGGTCTCCGCCTTTGAGGAGATCATCGAGGAGATCCACGTGCCCTACAGCAACGCCCTGCATGCGGTGATCCGGGGGCGCGGCAGCTATATGGTCGGCCCCCTGGCCCGGTTCAACCTGAACTTCTCCCAGCTCTCCCCCCTGGCCCGGGAGGTGGCGGTATCCATCGGTCTGACGCCACCGGTGCGCAACCCCTTCCGCAGCCTTCTCGTCCGCGGCATCGAGGTCATCCACGCCTGCGAGGAGGCCCTGCGCCTCATCGACCGCTATGAGCCGCCGGATCGCCCCTTTGAGCCCTTCGAGGTCCGGGCGGGGACCGGCTTTGGGGCCAGCGAGGCTCCACGGGGGCTTCTGTATCACCGCTATCGGGTCAACGCGGAGGGCCTCATCGAGGAAGCGCGGATCATCCCGCCCACCTCCCAGAACCAGCGCCGCATCGAGGACGATCTGCGCAAACTGGTGCCGCAGCTGCTCTCCCTGCCCCGGGATGCGCTCACATGGCGCTGCGAGCAGGCCATCCGGAACTACGATCCCTGCATCTCCTGCGCCACGCACTTCCTGCGGCTGGAGCTTGTGGAGGAATGAACGCGGGTCCCCGTTGGGTGCTCATCGGCCTCGGGAATCCGATGCGAAGGGATGATGGGGTCGGCCCGTGGGTGGCCGCTCAGCTTCGAGGAAGGAGCTGGCCGGATCTCCGGGCCATCCGGATGGAGCTCCCGGACCCGATGAGGCTGGCCGAGGCATGGGAGGGGGCGGAGATCGCCTGGATTGTGGACGCGGTGGAGGCCGATGCGCCGCCCGGAACACTCCTTCGGATCCGAGCGGAGCGCCTCCGGACGGATCTCCGTCCACGCGGGTTCTCCACCCACGGGTTGGATCTGGTGGAAGCCATCGCCCTGGCCCGGACGCTGGGGCCGTCCCCCCGACGGGTGATCCTCTATGGGATCATCGGGGCGGACTTCGGGTTCGGAGAGGGGCTGTCCCCCGCCGTGGAGGCCGGCGCCCGCCGCCTCCTCCGCCGGCTGGAGCGCCTGATCGCTCGCCTCACCCAAACATCCTGTTGATCTCGCAGGAGAGACGCTAACCAGTGGAAGGTGCTACCCACTCGTTCAGCCCCGAGCGCCTGGAACGCATCGCGCGTATGGAGGAGTGGCACTTCTGGTTTCGCGGGCGCCAGGCTTATATTGAAAGCTGGCTGACTCGCATTGCTCTTTCCCACAGCGAGAGGGCTTTGGATATTGGTTGCGGAACCGGATGGATGGTCCGTTGGTTGGCCTCAAAGGGAGTCCGCTCAATTGGCCTCGATTCGCTGGCTCCAGCCCTGGCCCGGCTTCGCGCCTACCATCCCACCCTCTCCGGCGTGCAGGGAGACGCGGAGCGCCTTCCGTTCCGGGCAGCGAGCGTGTCTCTCATCTTATGTCTGGACGTATTGGAGCATCTGGACGATCGGCAGGCTTTGCAGGAGGCGTGGCGGGTTCTAACCCCGGGGGGATGGCTGATCCTCGCCGTGCCTGCCGTGCCTGGCCTCTGGAGCGCTCGGGACGAGGCTGCCGGCCACCGCCGCCGTTACACCCGAGCGTTGCTCCGCCAGCGTCTCCAAGAAGCGGGATTCTGCATCGTGGATCTGCGCTTTTATATGTTCCTTCTCTTTCCTCTAATCGCCCTTACCCGATGGCTGGGGCGCTTCCGCCCTTCGCTGCAGGAAATCGAGGAACGCCCCCCTTCGCTCCTCAACAGCATGCTTTCCCATCTCCTCCGTCTCGAGATCGGAATTGGCCGCCACATCCCTTGGCCCTGGGGATCCACCCTGTTGGCCTTGGCACGCAAGGCGTGCTAAGATGCTACGCTGCCCGATGTTCGATATAGGACCTTCGACACCCTGATCCAGAATGACGGACTTCGCTCTTTTCCTGTTCTCTACCGATGTTGATCTAATCCGCGCCGCTGTAGAAGGTGGAGCAGCAGGAGCGGTGGTGGACTGGGAATATATCGGCAAAGCGGAGCGTCAAGCTGGATTCGACACCCAGATCAACCACGACACCCTGGAGGACCTGCGACGGGTTCGTGCCTGCACGGCTGCCCGTGTCCTGTGCCGGATCAACGCCTTCGGCCCTTGGACCCAAAAGGAAATCGAGGCTGCTGTGCAGGCCGGTGCTGATGAGATCCTGCTCCCCATGGTTCGCTCTGTGGAGGAAGTGGAGCGTGTCCTGGAGTGGGCGAAGGGGCGATGTGGGGTCGGGATCCTGATCGAAACGCGAGAGGCAGTGGCCATTTGCGAGCGCCTGGCTCAACTCCCCCTCACCCGGGCTTACCTGGGGCTGCACGATCTGGCCATCGAGCGAAGAACCCCCAACCCGTTCCGGGCGATCCCGGATGGAATTGTGGGGCGGGTCCGGTCCGCCTTCCCCATCCCCTTCGGCTTCGCGGGGCTCACTCTTCCGGATCGCGGTTTTCCCATCCCCTGTCGCCTGTTGATCGCGGAGATGGCCCGACTGGGGTGTTCATTCTCGTTCCTGCGGCGTTCCTTCTTGCGGGATATCGTGGGCCGGGATCCACGGATGGAGATCCCACGGATCCTGGAGGCGCTGCGGGAGGCTTTCCGGCAACCGCTTCCGGCACGGGAGGCTATGCATCAGGAGCTTCTGCGCGCCATCGAGGAAGCGGACGCTTTCTTTTCAAACCGCAATCGGATGGTGAGTTTATGGCCGATCTCCAGGGCGCGCCTATCCTGATCACCGGTGGGGCTGGCTTCATCGGCGCCCACCTGACGCGCCGCCTGCTGGAGGCCGGCGCGCGGGTCCATCTCATCGTCCGACCGGGCACCGATCTCAGGCGCCTGGCCGGGATGATGGATCAGGTTTCGATCCACCGCGGGGACCTCCTGGATGCGGGAGAGGTGCGGGAGGTGGTAACGAACGTGCGCCCCCGCTGGATTTTCCATCTCGCCGTCCGGCGCGGGCACCCACGCACGCCGGAGGAACGCCTGGAGCTCCTGCGGTCCAGTCTCATGGGCACCGCGCACGTGCTGGAGGCGGCGCGGTATGTGGGGATCGCCCGCTTGATCCACATCGGAAGCTCCCTGGAATACGGCCCGTATCCCCGGGCGATCCGTGAGCGGGATCCCTTGCGCCCGACAACTGACCGGGGGGTTGCGAAGGCCACAGCCAGCCTGCTGGTGGCTTTTTACGCCCGGGCCTTCGGACTGCCCGCGGTTATCCTTCGCCCATTTTACGTCTATGGGCCCGGCGAGCCTCCGGAGCAGCTCATCCCCACGCTGCTCCGCGCCGCCCTCACCGGGGAGGAGGTCCGCCTGACCACGCCCGGTTACCGGCATGATTTCGTCTTCGTCGAGGACGTGGCGGAGGCATGCCTGCGCGCCGCCACGCGATCGGTCCGGCCGGGGGAAGCCTTCAACATCGGCACCGGCATCCAGTGGACCAACGAGGAGGTGGCCGCATGGGTGGAATTTATCACCGGCCGATCCCTTCGCCTGCGGATCGGCGCCCATCCTCCCAGCCCGCCAGACACCTCCTGCTGGGTTGCGGATATCCGGAAGGCCCAACGCCGTCTGCGATGGTTCCCCCGGTGGGATCTGCCCGCCGGCCTGCGAAGGACCCTGGAATGGATGCAGCGCCATGGAGATCCGACCTGAGATCAGCCTGGTCATTCCGGTCTTCCGAAACCGGGAAACCCTCTACCCCCTGTATGCACGCCTGCAATCCGTCCTGGACGGGGTGGGCTGGTCCTGGGAACTGATCGCCGTCCACGATGCCTGTCCCGAGGGCTCCCTAAGGGTGCTGCGGGAGCTCGCTGCCCGGGATCCCCGGATCCGGATCCTGGATCTCCCTCGGAACGTCGGGCAGCACCGGGCCATCTGGCTTGGCCTGCACGAAACCCGGGGGCGTTATGTGGTCGTGATGGATGCGGACCTGCAGGACCCGCCGGAAGCCATTCCGCTTCTCCGAAAGGCGATGGAGGAAGCGCAGGGCCGAGCCCTTGTGGTCTTCGCCGGACGACGCGGGCGATACGAGCGGCTGGATCGGATGCTGACCTCGTGGCTCTTCAAGCGGGCCCTCCACTGGATCTGCGGGGCTCCGGTGGATGCGGGGACCTTCTGCCTCATGGAAGGCCAAGTGGCGGAGGCCCTGCGACGCTGGGATGCGCCCGAGCCGCATTTGCCCACGCTGATCGCCTGTGCGGGCTTCCCCGCGCTGGTCGTTCCGATCCACCGCTCCCCGCGCCCAATCGGCCGCTCCGCCTACACGACTGGCATGCGCTGTCAGCTCGCCTGGCGCATCCTCCGCACCGCCTGGGCGCTGAAACGTAACCCAGCCCGCTTCCTTGGCCTCTCCGACGCGTTCGCCTTTCCAGAACCGCGCACCCATCTCTCTGGAGGAGCGAAGCGCGCCGATGTCGGAGCGCATCGAGATCCATAACCAGCTCCAGCGGGAATATTTCGGACGTCGCATCAAGCGCACGATGTGGCCGGAGCGGACACCCTACGTGATCCGTCAGGTGGATGAGGTCATCCGCTTCGGCGATCTCCGGCCGGGGGAGCGAATCCTGGATGTGGGATGCGGGATGGGCCGTCATGCCTTCCTGCTGGCCGAGCGCGGCCTCCGGGTGGAGGGGCTGGAGCTCTCCCCCTTCCTGATCGAACGGATGCAGGAATTCGACGGCGGACGATACCGCATCCCGGTCTACTGCGCAGACATCCACCGCTGTCCTCCCGAGCTGCACGGACGCTATGACGCGCTGGTAGGATTCTTCGTCCTGCATCATCTGGCGGACCTGCGCCAGGCCTTTGCGTCTATGGCTCGGCTTCTGCGACCGGGAGGGCGGGTGGTTTTCCTGGAGCCCAACCCCCTCAACCCCCTTTACTATCTTCAGATCCTGATCACACCGGGGATGTCGTGGGCGGCAGAGCGGGGGATCCTAAACATGCGCCCTTCCGTGATTTCGAAGGCGATGGAGCCGGCCGGGCTACGGCTGACCGCCATCGCCCGCTACGGCTTCTTCCCCCCATTCCTGTCGAACCACCCCTGGGGAGGTCGCCTGGAGCGACTCCTGGAACAGGCGCCCCTCTGGCGATCGCTTCTGCCCTTTCAGCTGTTCCGCGGGGACCAGAGATGAAAAGAGCGGCTCTAACGGTCGGGCTCTTCCTGATCAGCCTGTATCTGAACATGGCGGCGGGGATCAACCGGGGGGATGAGGCGTGGTTCCTGCAGGTGATGCGGCGGGTCCATGAGGGGGAGGTGCTTTACCGGGACGTATTCTACGGGGCCGGCCCTCTCACTGTGGCTTTCACCGCGCCCTTGATCTCCCTGATCGGTGTGGAGATCCTCGCGGTGAAGGCGATGGTGGCCGCCGGCTACACGGCCGCGCTGCTCTTCGGGATGCGTATCCTGGAGCGGATGGGGGCGGGCCCAGGAGCTTGTATGCTGTTCCTCGGGGCGAACCTGCTGCTGGCACCCCCTGCGCCCCACGCGCCCTATCAATCTCTGGCCAACGCTTTCCTGATGGCCGCTTTCGATGCCACCACCGCCGCGCTGGGAGCCAGTGACGCGCAGGCCCGCCGGCGCCTCCTCGCCTGGGCGGGAGCAGCCGCCGGGCTGAGTTTCGCCGCCAAACAGAACATCGGCGGCTACGCGTTTCTGGCGATCCTGGGGAGCTTCCTGATCCGGCGCGGGGAAGAACGCCCTCCCCTCCGCCGGCTGTGGATCGAGAGCAGCTCCCTCGGGCTCGCCTTTCTGGGGACGCTCGCGCTGACGTTCCTGCCGGTCTGGCTGAGCGGCGGGGGGCCGAAGTTCATGGATTACGGCGCGCTCAACAAGACCACTTACCTGCGCCTCTCCGGGATCCCTTATACGGAAGGGCTTGCAGGAATCCTTCGCAGTCTGCAAGCCCTTTCCCCCCATTCCACCCTGGAACAGTGGCTGTGGGCCCTGAGATCCTTTTCATTCCTCCTGCCTTTCCTGGCCGGTTTCTTCTGGATCGGCGGCTTCCTGGTTCCGCCCTCATCCGGGCGCGCCCCATGGATCGCCTCGGGCCTCTTTGCAGCGGCCGCTTTCCTGGGCATCTTTCCCCGGGCCGATTATGCGCACCTCATTTATGCCGTCCCGGCTTTGCTGACAGTAATGATCAGCGGATGGAGCGCATGGTCGATCCGCCCGTGGAAAATCGTCCTCGAACGCGGGATCGGTGCGCTGCTCATCCTGGGCCTGATCGTGGCGTTGATGATCCCGCCGTTGCGCCTCCTCCAGGGCCGTCTGACGATCTCTTCCCTTCCCCATTTCGGGGGCGTCCTGATCGCCCCTGCCCTGCAAGCGCAGATCATGGAAGAGAGCGCACGATTGCGCGAACGGGCTCCCGAGCCCTCTGTGTTCCTGCTTTTCCCCACCGCCGGGTTCTATTATCTGCAGACCGGATTGCGCAACCCAACGCCCTTTGACATCCCCACGGCCACCTCCTTCGGCCGGGCCGGCCAGGAGGAGACCATGCAGGCCATCCGGGAGGGGCGCATCCGCTGGGTGTGCTATTGGCGCTGGGAATGGAACCTGCGCCCAGCGCGGATCGAGGCATTCGTGGAGCAGGAGATGGAACCGGGTGAGAACCTGGGCCTCTGCACCCTGTATCGCGCGAGACGATAAGCGGCCCCGGTTTGCTTTTCCTGCCTGACTGGCTCTATAGTTTGCCATGAACCATTCGGCGGCTCGATGGACGGTCCCCAAGCATCAGAGGGAGGTTCCTCATGGAAACGCGCCCTCGCCTGTTGAGCCGGATCCACTGGCTGGGTCATGACGCCTTCCGCATCGATGGACCGCCGGTGATCTATTTGGATCCCTGGCAGGTCCCTGCGGACGCGCCGAAAGCGGATCTCATCCTGATCAGCCACGAGCACTTCGATCATTGCTCTCCGGAGGATATCAACCGGCTCCGCCAGCCGGACACCGTGATCATCGGCAGCCCGGCAGCGGCCGCCAAAATCAAAGGCGCCCAGGCCATGCGCCCCGGCGAGCGCCTCTCCGTGAAGGGCGTGGAGATCGAAGCGGTGCCGGCCTACAACATCAACAAGCGATTCCACCCCCGGGAGGCCGGCGGGCTGGGCTTCATCCTCACTATCGAAGGGGAGCGTCTCTACTTCGCCGGGGACACAGACTTCATCCCCGAGATGAAGGAGATCCGCTGCGATATCGCCCTGCTCCCCGTCAGCGGGACTTACGTGATGACGGCGGAGGAGGCCGCCCAGGCCGCCGCAGCCATCCAGCCGAAGGTCGCCATCCCCATGCATTACGGAGCCGGAGTGGCCGGCTCCGAGGCCGACGCCGAGCGCTTCCGCTCCCTCTATCCGGGCACCGTGGTCATCCTGAAGCCGGAGCGCTGATCCGGGGAGCACGCGATGGACCGGGAGGAGCAGGCCCGGCGTTACGCCCGGCTGCACCGTCGCCTGTGGGCGGCGGAGATGGCCCTGTTCGCCGCCTACGCCATGGCCTGGCTGGGAAGCGGCCTGGCCCTCGGCCTCGGCGAGGCCCTGGCCCGCCGCCTCCCGCCCCCGTTGGACGCGATGGGGATGGCCTTCCTGTTCGGAGGGGGATGGGCCTTGCTCTCCTTCCCCATCGATTTCTACGGCGGGTTCCTCCTCCCCCACCGTTTCGGCCTCTCCACCCAGACGCGCGCCGCGTGGCTCCTCGATCACCTCAAGGCCGGAGGGATCAGCGCCGCCATCGGCCTGCCTCTGATCGGCGGGCTCTACCTCGCCTTCCGACGCTGGCCCCACACCTGGTGGCTTCCCGTAGGAGCCGCCTGGATCGGCTTCACCGTTGTGCTGGCCCAGCTCGCCCCCGTGCTCCTCGCCCCCCTGTTCTACCGGTTCCAGCCCCTCCAGGATCCCGAGCTCGCCGGGCGGCTGGCCCGTCTGGCCCAGCGGGCCGGCATCCGGGTGCGGGGCGCCTATGTGATCGACATGAGCCGGCGGACCCGGGCGGCCAACGCCGGGCTGATGGGGCTGGGGCCCACCCGACGGATCGTGATCGGGGACACGCTGCTTTCGCGCTACACCCCCGACGAAATCGAGGCGATCCTGGCCCACGAGCTGGCCCATCATCTGCATCGGGATATCCCCCTGGGCCTGGCCCTGGAGAGCCTTATCAGCCTGGCCGGGTTCTTCATCGGAGCGCAAGGGCTGCCCCTGGGGGTCCGGGCCCTGGGCCTCCCCGGCCTGGATCACCCATCCAGCCTGCCCGCGCTGGCCATCGGCGCTCTCCTGTTCCGGTTGATCGGGATGATCCCGTTGAACGCGTGGTCGCGCTGGCGGGAATGGGAGGCGGATCGAGAGGCCATCCGCCTGTGCGGACGACCGATGGCGCTGGCAACGGCCTTGCGGAAGCTGGGCGAGCAGAACCTGGCGGAGCTGGATCCGGAGCCCTGGGTGGAATGGATCTTCTACACCCACCCGGCGCTGGGGAAGCGGATCCGCGCGGCCGAAGCCCTCGCCGCATCGCACCATCCGGCTCAAGATGTGTTAAACTAACAAAGAAGTCCCTTCACGGAGGGAATCCCTATGCAAGCGCTCTCCCGGGAAGAGCAGGACACGCTGCGCGCCATCCTCCGCAGGGTGTTTGACGAAGCGGCCGTGGACACCCTCCTCAAGGCCCTGGATCACCTGGCGGCCCGCGGGGACCAGGGGATCGCGGACTTGCGCCGGTGGCTGGAAGGAAGCCTGGGTGGGCTGCAGACGGAGGTCAACCAGCTGACCAAGGGCTACGGATCTGTGGAAGAGGGCCTGGCGCGCCTGACGGTGGCCCATGCGCGAATGGAAGAGGCCCTCACCCGTCTGATCGAGGCCCACGCCCGTCTGGAAGAAGCCGTCGTCCGCCTGGCCGAGGCCCAGGCCCGCACCGAAGAACGCGTGGCCCGCTTGGAGGAGGGCCAGCGCCGCCTGGAGGAAGCCCTCGCCCGCCTGGCCGAGGCCCAGGCCCGCACCGAAGAACGCGTGGCCCGCCTCGAAGAAGCCCAAATCCGCACCGAAGAACGCC